>ENA-UOJF01000874-UOJF01000874.1-human-gut-metagenome-genome-assembly--contig:-P74-NODE-874-length-23552-cov-189.732647_pt1 | contig 23552 bp, 32 predicted proteins | sample MGYA00242344_ERZ723891 | MGnify/ENA metagenome assembly ERZ723891 | reverse complement strand
ACCTTCCGGCCCTTGGGGACCCATAGGCCCTTCCGGACCGATAGGGCCTTGTTCTCCCTGTTCTCCTTGCGGCCCCTGTTCTCCTTGCGGGCCGGTGTCGCCTTTGGGGCCCTGCGGCCCTTGAGAACCTTCCGGCCCTTGGGGACCCATAGGCCCTTCCGGACCGATAGGGCCTTGTTCTCCCTGTTCTCCTTGCGGCCCCTGTTCTCCTTGCGGGCCGGTGTCGCCTTTGTCGCCTTTGTCACCCTTATCACCCTTATCACCGCGAGCCGGATATTCCGAAATCACATACTGTTTCGTATCCTCGTCGTAGAACGCCCAGAAATAGCCTTGATCGTTGAGCACGATTTTGGGCGGATTGTCGGCAAGGGCATTCGCTCGGTCTGCCGCCTCATTGGCCTTATCGGTAGCCGCATTCAGCTTGCGGAGAACCTCCGTAAATCCCGGCATACACTCGCAGCCATTGGCGGCTCCGATAGCCACCGAGCAGTACACTCCGGCGCATTCGTCTACGAACTGCTGGGTGAAGGGCTGGATCGGCATATTGTCTACCTGGAAGTCCAACTCTGACATCATTGTCAGGATATTGCGGAGCACCTGCGTCCCCGTGCTTTGGATCTGCGTCTGATTGCTCTTGTCGGCCAGCAGTCGGTCGACATAGAACAGGGTCAGCCGGTATGTCGCCAGATCCCCGCTCACGCTGGTCAGATGCTCGCCCTGCGTGTAGGCGAACACCGCATATTTGGCATTGGGGATGGCGTTGAGCTTGAAGATGTCGTTGTCGATGACCATCGCCACGCTCTGCTGTTGCAGGGCGACGGCTTCAAGCGTGCGGATTGTTTCTTCGAGCGTCATTTCTTTCCGTATATTTTGCCACGAGCGCCGCCCAGCCAGATGCTGCACGTTGCGGAGCTGTGAAGGTTCTTTCGAATATGGTAGCAGTCGTTCTCTGTGAGTTCGGGTAGCTGCGAGTGATGTTCCAAGGCGAAACGCTGGATCTTGGCCGCGTAGAAGTCCGCTTTGCTCTGGTAGTATTTCTGGATATTCGAGATCTCGGCAAGCGTACTACCCTGCACGTTGGTGTCGGTAGTCTTCGCTACGCCGATGTTTCCAATCTTGTATCCCACCTTGTAGGGCAGCCCCGCGATCGTCTGATAGGCGAGGAAGTACTGCGATATCTCGATCAACTCCTTGTATATCGCATTCTCGGGGTTATTCGCCTGCCCCAATCCCACGATCTCCTTCAGTTTGTCCGTGAGGGCATCGCCGAGGATCTCCCGGAGGTTGATCTCCTGCGCCTCGCGGATAGCCGGCAACATATACTTCCCGGCGAGGTTGTCGCTGATGTTCGAGATGCTCTTCACGAACTCCTCAGATGTCAGTAGAACTTCTGCCATTTTGCGCAAGTGTAAAAGGTTCGATCGTCATATAGTTCTGGTCGCCGAAGATCTTGCCGATGGATCTGCAGATGAGTTTCTGCACAGGCATGATCTGCGTTCGGTTGTAGAGTCTGAAGGCGGCGTCGTACTCTTCCTGCGAGAATCCCAGGTTCTCCGTCGGGATGCCGAACAGATTCGGGTTGGCCCGGAAGGCCGTGAAGATCTGCTGACGGCTTCGTTTGGCGAGGGAATCGTAGCGGTCGCCGTAATCGGGCACGTCGATGCTCTCGATCGTCGTGGCGTTCTCCGTCGTGTCGTTGTATGCGATGATGATACGCCCTGCGTTGTTCTTGCCGGCGAACTTCTCGTTGATGCTCTTCTCGATCTCCTCCTGCTCCTCGTCCGTGGGGGCTCCGTTATTGAAGTTCACAAGGACTGATCCCATGAATCCGTTGTTGATGGAGTTCAGGTGGTATTCGTCGATGCTTCTCTCGATCTCGCAGGCTTTGAGGCTGGCGGCATACTTGGGCCGCGGGTAGGTGTGGGAGGTCGTGTTCTTGACGAACAGCACGGAGGACGGGACGCTTATCGCATCCGGGATGAACTTCGGAAACACGAGCGTCTTGACCATGGAGAACCGGCGATTCCACGTCTCCGAATAGTAGAATACCTCGTTATCCTTGTCGCAGCGCAGATTCTTCATGTCCATGGCGTACAGTTCGGCAATATCGCCACCCTTACTGCGGATCACCTGCACGGCGAATCCTCCGTAAGTGAAGAACGAGACGGCCAAGTCACGGACCAGGTCGTCGGCTGTCTGCCTCTTCAGGTTCATGTACTGACCTTGCAGGGTTCTCGACACGTTGACGCGCTCGCCGCAGACATAGTCGGCCGATCCGTCGATGATGCTCTGCAGGGATGCGACATTCTCGCAAAGGTCTTCGAGGTAGTCAGGGTACGCGTTACGATCACCCCACTGGATGAACTCCCGGCCGGGATATTTCTCTTCCCTGGGTGAGATGATCGGCTGCACAATGTACGGGCTCAGAGCTGCGAAGGACAGCGATATTTTCTTCTTGTTATCTGCCATACTGCTTGTATTGAATTGATTGAGCGAATTCCGATCTCGGCTCGTCGTAATCGCCCACAATCATAAGACCTGAAGCCATCAGACACCCTCCCTGCGTGAGTTCGTACTCGTATTCGCCCTCCGTCATGCCATCCGGTAATGACACGGTCACCTCGTAATACAGCGGGCCGAGCACAACGCCGTCCGGCTTGATACCCATACGATCAAGCCCCACCGTATTCTTCACGGAGAGGACGAACACCCCGGCCTGCGTCATGAACATGTTGCGCGGGATGTAGAGCGTCTGGACGTCGGATGTCTGCTTGGCGTAGATCATTGCTTTTTCCTTTTCGATCGGCGTTTCGGCGCCTCGGTCTCCGGTTGTGCGTTTTTGGACGCCTCCATCTCTTCGAGATCGGCGAAGTATACAGCGCCCATGCGCTGCAGGAAGTCAAGAACACAGGCCCCGCAGTTGCTGTTCACGCGCACCCGGTGTCCCGTCGCTCGCTCGTAGATGGGCACCATCGTCTCAATGGCCGTGCGCCCCACGTGCCGGAGGTACTTCGACCGTACCGCCGTGCGGAGATTCATCTCCCACTTCGATACGATTGCGATTTCTTCTTGCGTCAGTTTCATGTTTCAGAAAAAAGGGCGCACCGATTGTCGATGCGCCCCGGATGGTTGTTGGTTAATCGACGATAGTATCGATGACCGACGCCTCCACCTCATAAGGGAAGGCGAGCGACTGATCCTGCAGCGTGATGCTGTACCGGTTGGCATCCGATGCCGCCGTCCCGGTCTGACCGTCTCCGGCGCTGGCCATCACCGGCTCGTCGTAGCCGAGATACCAGAATTTGCCGTTGTTGTCCTTGACGATGACGGCCATTTCGCCCGTGGCCATTGCGTTGATCTCGATGCGCTTCGCCGTTTCCATCTTGCTGAACAGCATAACCAGGTCTGTGCTGACGTAGTTCACGCCGTTTGCCTGGTCGACGTTGAGCGTCGACGTCATGCTGCTGGTTCCTTTGCGGAAAAGGTACTTCTTGAACTTCTTTTCCGCGGCCATGGAGATGGAGGTGATCAGACCCTCATCTGCGGGCGCGGGCTCGACGTCGTCGTGGTTGGCGATATAGACTTCACGAATGCCGCCCATCGTCGAGGCGCAATCGTAGGTGATACCGTTAAAAGTTTGCGAACATGCCATTTTCTTGAAGTTTATGGTCCGAGCGAACCGAAGCCCGCCCGGACCTGGTTTCTTATTCCGCGGCGATGGTTCCGAGTACCACGCGGTCGGGGAATGCGAACTGCGTTCCGGCGTTCCACTTGACCTTCAGCTTGAAGACGTCGTCGTCGTCCGAGAACCACAACTTGATCTCCTCCTTGTCGTCTTCCACGTCGCAGCCGTAGAACATGTTCTCGCGGTACGTCGCCAGGATGTTCTGTTTCCCGGCGAGGCCGAGCGCACTCGTTACGCGGACGTTGGTGCCGGGGAAGATGAACTCGCGGGGCGTCTCGTTCTGCGGGCCGGAGTAGTGGTAGTAGTTCTTATCCACCATCTCCTGCGTGAACTGACGGAACAGTTCCGGAGAGACGAAGATGTAGACGTCGCTGCGCTCGATGATCTCCTCGGGGATGGCCATGTAAACCTGCTTGATGGCGTCGTAGGCCGTGGTGCCATTGGCGATGGCCACGTCGACGACATCCGATTCGTCCGTGGCGATCTTGATCAACCCGTCGAAGTGCTTCAGGTCGTTATCTCCGGACGAGGTGTCACCCTGCCATACGGCCTTCTCCATCTTGTTGTTGATGTGGCTGATGATGTTCTCCATCAGGTACTGCTCGAAGGGCAGCTCTTCGCTGTTGGCGCCGATGCGCACGAGGTACTCGGCGTATTTGCCCAGCAGGGTGTCGGGACAGAAGTCCATGTTCACCTTGATCAGTCCCGTCTCGATCTCACGCTGGGTCAGCGTTGCGGTGCCCTGCGCAGTGAATCCGCAGCCCTGTCCCTCCTGGAATACCGGGTCGGTATCCAGGTAGTTGATGGCTGCCTTGGTCTTGATGCCGGTCTGCTTGACCATCAGTCCGATGGTGCGGCCGCCGAACACAACCTTGTTGATCAGCGGCAGTTTGTTCTGCTCCACATATTCGGGGAGCGACGTTGCAATGATGTTGTTCGTTGCCATGTTGTCTGCTGTTTTTGGTTACTTTTCTGTGCCTACGACTGCGGCCAGGTGATCGAGCCGCGAATCACCGGTCTTGCGGGGGGTGAGGTTCTTGAACTCCTCGTGCGCCGACGAAGCGGCCGGAGCCTGCTTCATGGCCTTCACGTCGGATTTGGTAGATTCAATCGCATCCATGAGCTTTTCGACCATGTCGCGGATCTCTGCTACCTCCTTGCGGATTTCCTGCAGCTCGGCGTCACGGGACGACGGGTCGCCTTCCGGGGGCGTCGGTTCGGTAGCGCCTTCGGGAGTGGGTTCGCCCTTTCCGTCTACCTCTGCCTTCGGGTCGACGATCTCGGATACCTTGCCATCCACGACGACGATGGTCTTGCCGTCCTCCGTGGTGTACTGGCCATCGGGAGCTGCGCTGCGCTCGCCGCTTTCGGATTCCTTGTGCACCATGTCTCCGGCCTTCAGGTCTTCGTCGCCGTCCCAGTAGAGGGCACCCTTATCGGTGGATACGACGCCGAACTCGGCCAGGAGCTTCGCCAGCCGGGTCTTGAGTTTTTCGAGTTTTGCCATTTCGTTTATTTGTTGTTTGTTGAACTGATGTGAATCCTTGGATACAGAGAAGAGTCCCTCGATGGAGAAGCCCTTGAACTTCCCGGCCTTGATGTCCGCCCACACGTCATCATTGGCCACGTGGTACTCGCCGAAGAGGCTGCCATCCTCCACGTCCTCGAATCCCGCCGGGTCGATGCCGGCCGATTTGTCCTTGATGAAAAGCTGCACGAGATTGACCCCCTCGACGTCGGACCCGGGGGCGTGCATTGTGTTGACGTTGCCCTGGTTGCCCTGTTCGAGAAACCGCTCGGCCATGCGGCGAATAGTGTGGGCCGAGAAGATGATGTAGAACTCCTCGCCGGTGGGGGCGACGCGATAGATCGGGAAGTCGGCACGCATGAGAACACCGCGCACGAGACGTTTCTCTTCGTTGGAGATCGCGCACACGGGGATCTTCTTCTCGGCCGAGAATGCCATGAAGTCACGATCGACCGCCGGGTTGTCGACGAGAGAGACGTACACCATGCCGTCCTCGTTGTCGCTCAATTCTGCCCAGTAGAAAGGGATATTTTGATTCAAAGTTGCCATTCTACCGGGAAATATTCATTGCCCGTTTTCCGTCCAAAATGGCACAAAAAAAGGCCGCAGTTGCCTGCGACCTTGACCCGTGATTCGGGCTTTTAGAAACTCGTCTCCGACTGCTGGACCTGCACCCGCTTCCCGGCCTGTTCGACGTCCGAATAGACCAGGTAGACACGCTGGTCGCTGGCCATCTGATTGAGTCGTTCCTCCTCGCTGGCTCCCGTGAGCGAACGGACCGTTTCAACCTCCTGCACCACGGCCGGAGGCGTGACGATTGCCGGAGTGCTGACCGCCGCACCGGTGGAGGTAGATGATCCGTATCCTGTTCCGCCCGAAGAGTCTACCGAAAGAATACTCTTGATGTTTGCCAAACCCGTGGCAATGGCTGCCGCCATGTTGATAGCGCCCAATACCGGACTTACGAAGGTGGGAACCGGCATAAAAGCTGACTGGTAAGCAGCTTGAGCAGCCTGATACGTAGATATGGTCGTAGCAGCGATAGCCATTGCCTTGCCTGCCGCCGTGCTCTCTCCAGCCAGCTGCGCCCCCGCCTGCAGAAGCGCTCCGGTCTGTTGTGTAATCATCTGTTTGTGCTTGTACTCCGCATCGGCAATCTTCTGGCGTTCCCTGGAGTTCTTCAAATCTTGCGAAACGCGGTTCTTGTCCGCCTCGAACTCGGCAGCCATTTCCTTGTCGAGTGCTTTGAGAAGCTGGTCGTTCTCCTGCTTCAAATAGCGGGCCTGGATGTCAGCGATCTCCTGCCCGTACTGCTCCTGCATCAGCTTGCGACGCTCCATCGCCAGCTCCTCGGAGATCTGCTTCTCGTCGACCATCGCCTCAAAGGCGGCCAGCTCCTGCCGGAACTGCTCCTGCGCCAGGGCGATATCCCCGGTAAGTGTACCGGCACCCTGCTCGGCCTGCATCAGGGCCGTTTCGTCCCGGAAGGCGGCGTTGGCTTCACGAATGGCGGCGTTCGTCTCTTCGGCGATGCGCTTTTTCTCGGCCGCCGCCTTTGCCCATTCCTCTTTCAGTTTCTCGTTTTGCTCCTGCTCCTCTCGCAGCTCGGTGCGGCGTCGTACTTCATCCTCGTGAATCACTTCCTCCCATGCATCGATGCGAGCCTGCAAAGCATCCTCATATCCCTTCAAAGTTTCAGCGTTCGCCTTCTGCTCCTTGGCTGACATCTGATTGTACTTGTCGCGATACTCGTCCACTGCCTGCTGTGCCTTGTTCATCGCATCGGTAACCGATCTGCGAACCAACGCATTTGCCTCTTGCTCTTTGCCATCGGCTCTCAGCAGCTCAACTTCTCGGGATATTTCAAGGTCGAATCGCTCCATCTGCTCCTTCTGCTTCTCCAACGCCTCTGCACTTGCTTCGGCCTGTTTCTCGATCTCCTTGTTGCGAGCGTTGAACAGAGCGAACGCCGCAGCGCCGGCTGCAGCAAGAGCCGTCAACACCATACCCAGCGGCGTGGCGATGAAGGCGACGGCCGCCTTCGTCATGCCGACGATGCTGTTCTTCATGCCGGTGAACAGCGACGGAATACCGCCACCCTCGACGCTCAACTTCCCGAGGTCGACTATCAGTCCGGCCTGCGGCGGCAACACCTGCTTCAATGCCTCTTCGTATCCGCCGACGTTTCGCTGAAAGTTACCCATAGAGGCGTCTACCTCCTTCAGCTCCGCATCGAGCAGCTTGATCTGCCCCAGCATTTCGGTGCCTACGGCGCCCTCCCGCTGCTCCTTGCTCAACTGGCGATAGGCATTGCGGAGCTGGCCCAGCGTCTGCGACATCTCGACGTAGGATCCCTTGGCCGAAAGCAGGGCCTTTGTCGAGGCGTTCAGCGAGGAGCGGACGTCGCCCTGCTCCGTGCGGAGCTTCTGCAGCTCTTCCAGGTTCTCCTGCAGCTCCTGGTTGTAGTCGTCGACGGCCATCCGGCCCTCGTCGTAGTCTTTGGTGATCTGCTTGATCCGGGCATTGGTAGCGTCGATGCCCGCCTTCAACTCCTGCATACGGGCAACGAGGAAGCCGAACGTCCCCGTGTTTTCGTCGATGATCGCTCGCAGCTCCTGCATACTCTTGACCTGCGCATCCTCGTCCTTGGCCGATATCTCCATCGCCTGGTTGACCTCCTCCTGCGCCTGCGACATTCGGGACTGTGCATCGGCAAATTCTTTGGTCCCGGCCGTCAACTCGGAGAGGGCCTTTTCCAGCTTCTCGATCTCTTCCCGGAGTTCCCGGATGGTCTTCGAGCTGGATGTCGCATCCACCTCGATCACGCGTTTGATATCTTCTGCCATTTTTTTTGGATTTTTACGAAAAATGTCTATCTTTGCTTTTGGCTTGGAGGAACATCCAAACGGTTAGCCTTGTTTCACCTCGGTGGGATGAGGCTTTTATTTTGACACAACGAACTCCTGGGTAAGTTCATCGTTCCTTATGTGAGCCCTTGATTCGAAGTAGCAACGGTTTGAAACCTCCATTGCATTGGCGCGTTCTCTGGTTACCACGGCTACCGCGAACGTCACGACACGATCCATATCTCCAGTGATCTTGTAGCCGAATCCCCTGGACCAATTGGCTTTGGATATGTGCAGATATCGAAGCCCTGTTTTCACGTTCGTATCTATTCTCCACCGATAGGTGTTTGTCAAGCCAGTAGCAGGAACCGTTATTTTCCCGTTTGCAGACACAGAGAATAATTTATTGTATGGTATGTGCCATCTACGCCTGGAACGTCTATGGGTACGTTTGCCTCCAGAGCCCGGAGGTAGACAAAACCTACCGCACCCTCGCGTCAAAATAGCGATTCGCTCGCCGTCCTTCAGTGGCCTGGATGTTTGCACGTACAGATCTGTGCCGTCGGTGGTAAGTTGAAGCCCAATATCATACAGGACATTCTGCCCTTCGGAGTAGGCCGCTCGATCCATCACCTTTACGAACTCGCATTGCGTCGTGCCGACGGTCGTCAGCGAGTAGTTCGATATGCCGTTCATCCGCCAGATAGCGCCGTCAAAGAAGAAGAATTTGCGGAGCAGCTCTTCCCCTACCTGGATGCCTCGAAAGTCGACGTATGCCGAGCATATCCGGGTATCGACGTTGTACATATCCTCGATGTACTTCTGCCAATAGCGGGTGTAGATCGAGGCTTCGGGGTTCACGGACAGATTGGGGATGTCAATCTCGGCCGGGATGCCGAAATCCATCGTCTGCTCGATCTTGTTGCCATTCATCCAATGGCGCCCGAATATCGGCATATTTCTTGCGGAGATTCCGTTCGACAGCTCCCAGCAGGGGCCGCCGTTGAGATTCTCCATCGCGCTTGAATCATCGGATATGATGAATCGGGAGTAGGCTGTTGCCGCCGCCTTGTCATCCGCGATGCTGCCCCGCAAGAAGAGCAGGATGCCTTTCCCATCCGTGGCACTTCCGTCGTCCGTATGGCATTGCAGCTTCGGGATGATGTCGTAGGCCGGGAGCGGGACGTTGAACGGCGTGATTGTCGCCGTAGCATCCGGTGTGATGCCTTCGAGGTCCACGCTGTCGTCCTTGTCAAAGCCGTTCAAATAGAGTTTGTAGGACGCCGCCCCATTGAGGAACGTCGAGCAAATGCGCGTTCGGCCATTAAGCCCCGAAGGCCCATTCGTTCCGCTGGCGATGTTGTTGTAGTATATCGACTTCTCCAGCACTTCGGCTCCGCCGGTGAACTCCACGCTTTCGAGCACGTCGTTGGTGTCGGCATTGAAGTCGTAGCCCGTGTTCACCTTCTGGTCGCCGTACTCCCGGCCGTACTTCTTGCGGTAGAATTCGACGAAATCCCCTTCAGCCTCGCCCGAAGCGAAGGATAGCCATTTCGACTCGGAGACCAGCGGCGTGGTCTTGATATCCTTCGACCGGTCAATGCGATCCTCGATGTCCACGACATCCTCGGTGTAGAGTGAATTGCGGGTCAGCAGCGACGCGGTTTTCGATCCTTTGTCGTAGGTGTAGGACATCCCGAAAGTCTTGGAGTACGACAGCAGAAAATCAGCCGGGGTCATCGTGTCGGACAGCAGGATGGATTGCGTGATCCTCGAGTCGCTTCGGTATCCAGGCGTGGCATCATAAGTGGCGACGGCATCGGTAACGAAGGCCCCCCACGCATTGATATTCTGCCGAATGGACATCGATCCGTCGAAACTCAATGCGTAGGCCTGAAATTCATATCGCGGATAGATGGTGAATCCCGCCGATGTCTTGTTTAGGACGGCCGCGTATGCGTTCACTGCAGCGCGCGACACACGGGTTCCGATTGCTTCGAGACTCACGCCGGATACCATTCGCCACCAATACATCTCCGTCAGCCCGAAATTAGCTTTACCGTAGTATGGCAATTCTTCATAGTGTATGTCGGGAGCTACGCCGAATCTCTTTTCGTAAAGAACGCCAGATACGTCTGCCAGCTCCTGCGCAGTGAATGTGCCTGACACAGGCTGCGTCATGAACACTTGAAGCGGACTTCCGGAAGTGATCCGCCCGTATGTGTCGTACAATAATAATTGTACGAATATGGCCGTCCCCTCAATGCCGGTAGCATTCGACTGAATACCGCGGTTTATCCAGAACTTATTCCGCTTGAACGTCTCCGTGGTCATGGCGATAGCGGGGTGAATCGTACAAGTAACCGTCACACGCGCATCCGGTATGGTTAGGTGAGGTGACAGATTCTTGATTACAGGTACTACGGAACGTCCAACGTTCACATCATCGGTGAAGGCGTTCCCCGATAATGTGATGATCTCTTCCTCCCCCCCATCCCGCTCGTATGTAGTCAGCAATGGAAGCGTTACCCACGCTTTCTCGTAGGCCTCGTTCGCAGAATTGAAGAATGTGTTATCGAGATTCAGCGTGAAGCCTTTCGAGGCTGCGTAACGGCCGATCGCCGCAATCATTCCCTTCACCGAGAACACGGGACGCTGCAGGTAGCTCCGCAGGTCCTTCGTCTGCCACTCCGTGAACTCCTCGCCCAGATCATAGAGGGCGTTGTTGTTGATCGGGCGATAGTAATTGTCGCCTTTCTGATGCGATACGACGCCCCCGACATTTGCGGGGTTTCCGACGCCCACATCGGCGCTGAAATCACCCTCCGGCAGTCCGTTGTATGCCGGTGCGAAATTCACGACCTGCCACGGTCCGGCAGTTCCGGCCCGGAGTGCTGCCCACGCCTTGGCCACGGTCTCCTTGTTGATCGTGAACTCGATCTTGTCCTCCGGGTCGTCGCTCAACAGCGGGAGGTCGGCCAACGTGAGCTCATTGCCTTCGTCGTCATACGAGAGCGTGTAGAAGAACGACCCGAGGCCGCCGTAGAGCGTGACGCCATACGACACCCTGCCGTTCTTGTTGATCACGCTGTCGAGCTTCATGTATCCGGATTCCAGCAACTCACCGGCCTCGCTGTATATCGAGAACGGCGTGCGGACCAGCGGGCTGAAATCCGTGCCGGTGCCGCCACTTCCGGCCGTAGTTCTCCGGTCGGCCCGGAACATCATGCCGAAGATCGCATCGTTGTTGCGCGTCGACGGCAGCGTCACCTGCTGGGAGTAGCTGTTCTTGACGACGGCCGGGTTGTTCAGGTCGTCGGCCTTGTAGTTCATCTGCACCAGCGAGTCAGTCGAAAGATCGGCCTCTTCGTCGCCGATGTACAATCTGATTTTACGTCTCATAATCTCACGAAATCCTGCGCAATGGTTACGTCGATCTGATAATTCACGAGCTTGGCCCCGTTGTTTCGGAATGACTTTTCGGTCCACGACTTGGCCGTGATTGTCACGGGACGGATGATGTCATCCACCAGGTCATGCAGCAGGACATTCGTCGACCCGAAAAGATGGTACATCCGGGCGGACTCCTCGTCAGTCAGCCATTCGGTAACGAGCGAGATTGTCCGCTCGATGTCGTTTCGGTAGTTCACCGTACCGCGGTCGGACAGATCGGCGGGCGAGTAGACCTTCTTGTACGTCGACCGGGTATAGTTGTCGACTCGCTTGTCGTTGCCTGCCGTCAGAAGCGAATCCCATCCCCCGAAGGCGTTGACGTAGTAGAGCGCATGCCGGGCGCACGGCTTCACGACATCGTAGGTCTTTGCCGAGGTCCCGCCCGCCGAATTCACGGATACCGTGACGGATGTTGCTCCGGAAAGAATGTCGACACAAGCCACCCCCGATGCGGGGGCTCCATCGTGGAGGGCCTGGGTCTGAGGCGACGATCCTTCCGTCTGCACAATCACACTGGATGCCTCATACATCGATGCAAGCAGAAGCTGCCTTGGGTCTATTGTGCGCTGCACCGGGTCCGATGCGAAGCTCGGGGTAGTGCCTTTGTGACTCCAATCGTTAGTGAAATCTACGGTCGCCAAGACCGTCCTGGACAAATCCTCTACGACAAATGTCCTTTGCATTTCATTGATTGCCATGAACCCCGTGGCGGCCGTCGCTATTTCGGCGTTCGATGACAAGAAAGGAGCGCATACGTCTCCGATGTTGAACGATATATCGGAGGCGCCCGGGCGCTTGTATGCCTTCCCGGTGTATATTGTGGCTCCGTCACACTTGATGACATAAGACAGCGAATCGTCTTTGGTCTGCTTACTCACGGTGTATCCCTTCCATATAGGTGTTGCCATACTTGTGTCTTTTAGGGGAAATATACAACCCGCGGATTTCGTCCGCGGTCATCGCGTCACGAGGCTGTCGAGAGCCCCATCTACAGCGTCGGAAAGGTCGGCCGTGATCGCCCGGCCGATCTCATCGATGAGTTGCGCGTAGGTCAGCCCCACCGCCGTGTCGAGTGCTGGGGTCGGTTTGATGCCATCCTCGGCGATCTTCCGCCCTATGAGGAAGGCGAGTTGCTTTTCCGTGGGCAGCTTGCCGTTGTCCATCGGTCGGGGAACCACCGGCTTTACTTTGATCCATTCCAGGATCTTGTCCAACGGAGGGAACCGGCTCAACGGGCGGCGGCCATACTCGACATACTTCCAATAGTCCTGCAACGACAGATCCACGGCGTATGTGGTGCCGTCCCTGTTGACCATATACCGGACACTCTGCGACAGGAGCCCCGAAGCATCCTTGCCTCGGTCTCGCAACTCCTTCCGATAGGCCTCGCATACGGCCTCGCCATATTTCGTCAATACGGCAGCGAGGTTCGAGAAACTGATCAATGTGTTCGAATCCATTCCTGATGCTCTTTTTTCTTCTGTTCGATCTTGTCCCGGCGATATGCCAGCATATTGAGGAATTCAATGACCGGCATCTCCCACACCTCGGCCCACGGCGTGCGTGTCAATTCAGAAACGGCATCGACATTGGCAATCCATCCCCACTTTGCAGTGAACGGATCAACCGGTTCGTCGCCTGGATCGTCTCCGCCATCTGCGGGCTCTTCTGCATCCTCTTTACCGAAGAGCGTAGGATACTGATCGTTGATCGATGCAATCTTCTCAAAAAAAAAGCAAGCAGACCCAAAGCTGCCGTCACCGGCATGAAATCCCGGATCGCCTGCTGCACTTCGAGGATGTCGTATCCGTCGTTGTACTTCATGCCCTTCGGCACCAGGAAGCAGGAGAGCAGTTCAGCCTGCCTTCCCTCTCCGGCGTTTGAGAAATTCTGAAAGTCGATGTACTGCGCCGCCGTCATCTTCCGGACATCGGTCACGGGCACGAGGACCAGATCCCCGAACCGGTATTGCCTGGCGACCTCCGAAGGTCTGGGGGCCGTGCAGAGGAATCCGGCCCGGTCCATCATTGCCCGGAACTCCGGGACCTTCAGATCGAGGAGCTCGTCGACGGTCATGTCCGAGAGAATCGACAGCACGTGAAGGTTCAGTTCGTTCGTATCGCCTTCGTGGTCGGCCCGTGCTAGAAGCAGGGCCTCATACTTGCCTACCGTGAGGCTGTTGTAGTTGGTTATCATAGTCTGCTATCTGTTGATGATCTTATAGTGTCCCGACTTGCGGAAATCGGCAAATGGTGAATAGGATGCGTATCGCATCGCATCCATGAAGTGGTCGGCGAATGCCTGCGGCTCGTTCAGCTGGCGGCCGTCTTTATCTTTGGCCCAGCAGTAGTTGCGGGTCTCCTTGATACCCTCGACGCTCCTCTTCGTGATAAACAGTTTATACTGTTGCATGAAGGCGATCTGCTCGGCCTTGCGCGTCGCCTTGTAGCTCGGCTTGCAGTTGAATCCGGCCTGTGCGATCTCGGCAATGCTCTTTGGCTCTGCGGCATCTGCGAAGATCGGGATCGTCCTCTTCGGCACCTTGTAGGCACCGAGTGTGCGAATGATGTCCCGGTTGAGCATCCCGGTGCGGTATTCGAGCTGGTCGACGTATATCTCCTTTCGCCCGGTGTGGACCTTGACGTGGACAATCACCGTCGGGTCGTTTGTGAATCCGAAGTCGATGCCGTATGTCTCTACCATATCCGACGACTCGGGCATGTCTTCGATCTGTGTGAAGTCGAAGATCACGCCTTCGGCCTGCCCGATCTTACCCTCACCGTACACCCGCCACCAGTTGCCCGATCCCTTGTTGCTCTCGATCTCGGCTACCTGCGCGGGCGTGAGGAAATCGTTGTCCTTGTACGTCGAATGTATCGACACGCACTCGGGCCGTCCCTGGATGTTTTCATGCACCCAGAACTCCCGCACGGGGTTGTAGTCGATGATGATGCGGTCCCGGGTTCGGATGAAGAGCTGGCGGGCGGTTTCGTAGTCGACGTTCTGCGCCTCATTGATGAATAGCCGGTCGCGGGCCGGTCCGTGCACCTTGCCGGGGCTGTCCGCCGAGAAGAACTCGATCATGCCGCCGTTGGAGAAGGTGAAGATGTTGTCGGTTCGGTTCCATTGGCGGTCATTCCATATCTCCCAGCTCTGCATGATGCTCTTGAAGTCACGGATGGCCCCTCGCTTCAAGTGGGGAAGAGTCTCCGACACCACGGATGTGATCTTCGCCGGGCTCCCGTCCGCAGCCTCGGCCAGGGCCTTCAATACAAGCATCTGCAGAATCGAGTATGTCTTCCCCGATCGGGTGCCTCCGCACGAATCCAGGTAGCGGGGGTGCAGGTTCCACGCCGGTAGCAGCTTCTCGCGGAAGTTGCGGGAGAATGTCGCTTCCGTGATCATGTCATTTGTCCTTTACGGCCTTCGCCAGCTCCTCGGCCAGCTTGGCCTCCCCGACCTGAATCACAAAGCTTGGGGCAATGACTTGCGCCTGCTTCAACTCGTCGAGGAGCGTCGCGATGAACTCGGCCGCCCGGGTGTCTGACTTGTCTATGGCCTGATTGTACTGCGAGGCCACGACCGCTGCCAGGTAAGGAACCTCCTGCTCGGTGCCGTCCTGGTTGACGATTGTTGTCTTCATGGCTGCGAGCTCCCGGGCATACTCGCGCATGGTCTTCAACTCGCGCAGTGCCTTCTGTGACGCCTTTCCGCCCTTGCTGGAAAGCCTGCGATGCTCCTCCGGCGGCAGCTTCGATATGTCTCGCAGATTCTTATTCGTTGCCATGACCGTTTATTTTGGAGGTGAGGAAATCAAAGAATGCGTCGGCCGCATCCTGCAGGAACTGGATGGCCCGATGGATGCGGGTCGACATGGCCGACAGAAACGCCACCCACGTGAGTGTGGGAAGCGAGAATTCTCCGACGGCGATGATGTAGATGATGCCCGCCCACCAGATCATGCAGAGCGAGCAGTCGAAAGGGCGAATCCTGGACACCTTGGCTCCGAGCCATCGGGATAATGCGCCCTTGATGCTTTCCATTACGCCACTGACATCAATGATATAGACGATGACAACGGCAAGGAGGAGAAGGTCAAAATATGGTCTCATTTCATGCTCTTTTTAAGTTCACGACGAATTTCGGATACTCGGTTCTGCACCGTGGACTTGCTGACCCCGAGCATCTGCGACAGCTTGCGGACACTCCCCGTGTCGGCATACAGGATGAATAGACGGCGGTCGGAGTCTGACAACCTCCGGAGCGCCGCCTTGCAACGGCGTACGCGGGCGTCGTCCTCGTCGAACACTCCCTTGCTGACCGTGTACTCCTCATCGAGGAGCCGCAGCCGAATGTGGCGATCGTCATTCATCTTTCAAGATGTCGCTATGCTGGGCGAATCTCCGAATCTGCCGATAATAGGGACTCGTCCTTGAGAAATATAAATTCTCGATAATTCGTACAATGAAAAAGTTGAGCGCGCCCCGTCTATGGATGCGCATCAGCTTCTCTTCGTCGTAGTTGAGCAGGGCCTCGTAGACCATCTGCACGAGGTCCGAGAGGAAGCGATGGCGGCGGTGGCAGACGTTCGCCACCAACTGCTCGACCAGTCCGTCCCTTGCGATGTTGTCGATAAGTTCTCGCTTCGTCATGTTGCAACCCAAAATAAATCACTATCTTTGTTTTGGCTGGGGTGATCCTTCGGGGTTGCCTCTTTTTTATTCCGTCTTTTCGCCGTCGTCCGGCAGTTCGACAAATCTTTCGCAGGCAAGGTCATCGTTCAGCACCATAGCCTTGTAAAGATTACACCATCCTACCCCATCGAAGTTGTCGCATTCATAATTTGCGCATTCGTCGCACGTTTCCATACGTCTACGGTTATAGTTCGTGAATATGCCTCCATCCGATCGGCGCGTGTTCCGCCGCGCACCATCCGCCGCCCTGGGCCTTCTGCCACCATCCGTGCTGGTCGTACCGCATTACGTCGTATGTGTGCCCGTCCGCGTGCACCATGACCAGCACTTCGACATCCGTTTCAGGCAACTCCACCTTCGAGTCGTGCCAGCGGGCCAGCTCTTTACGCTCCGACATTACTCCGGCGATGAATGCTTTTTTTCTCTTGATTTTTCACAAAAGGATCCGTACAAGTCGCAGTCTCCATCGCAATACTGCCTTGCATACTCCTCGGCTCTTTCTTCAAGTGTTTCCATAGTAGTTATGTTTAAACTCAAATGGTTCATCCTTCCATGTCATTTTTCGCCCAATCAACTTCTCGATCGAGCCTTTGGGAAGTTCGACAAAGGCATCAAAGGGGTAGCGTTCCTTTGATATCCATTGATTGAAGAACTTATCCCGCACGGGCTTGAAGTCCCAAACAATCTCCTGCCCGGCCTTACTTACCGTTAGAAAAGGCATACTTCAAAATTCCATTTTCGGGTTATTCTTTTCCTCCATCACCTTTTCCACCCGTTCGATCTCGTCGTCGATCACCTTCTCCAGCCTCTTGCTGTCGGAGAGAGCGCGACCCGACCGTGTGCGGAAATACTCCTTCTGCGCCTTGCGCATCCGGGATACTTTGTCGAAAAATTCTTTGGGGGTCATAGGCTTTCGTACATGTTGATCGTGTCAAAGATTCGATAGGCAACCTGCGGAACTATCGCGTTTCCGTAGGCTTTGATGGATTCGGCCCGCCACTTTGGAAAACTCTGCGGCGATGTCGAACCCGCCTATGCCGCTGAATAACGATGCGTGTGTCATATCTACAGATAGTTTTTCACCGCCTCCACGGCCTCGTCAAAGGTCCGCACGATGACGTACTTGTTTCCTACGCGCTCGAACGCCTCCTGCCAACGCTTCTGCGCCGGACTTTGGCGGCTGTCCTTCTGCGTCGTCTTGAACTCGATGCCCAGGGCCCCGTAGCCGCCCCGAGGTACCAGCAGCAGCAGGTCCGCAGCTCCGGCCGTCATGCCCTCGGCCTTCATGATCGCCGCCTCGACCTTGCGCCGGGCGCCTCCGTTCGGCACGCTCGTCAGATTCAGCGCGTAGTCGGGGAATTGCAGGCGAAACCACGCGACGAACGCCTTCTGAATATTCGATTCGATGTGTCTCATTTTCTCAAACTTTTTCCGTTAAACGCCACGCGGCGGCAGAGGTACTTGATTCGGTCCAGGATGCGGTCGCCGTATCGGTCCCGGATCGCCTCGGCTGAAAGATTCGACGATATGATGAGCATCGTGCCCGTGTCGTCCTGCGCCTTGTTGATCGCCTCGACGACAACGTTGCGCAGCGTCCCGAAGTCTTTCCGATCTACCTCCGTACCTATATCGTCCAGCGCAATGAATTTTCGCCGCAGAATTTCTTCGATATTCTGCTGGGTGGTCCCGCAGTCCACAACGTATACGAAACGCTGGCAGAAGCCACGAAACAGCATCGGAATCGCATATCTTACGAGCAGCGACTTCCCGCGCCCGCAACTTCCGTACAGAAACAGCCCCTTCCCTTTGTTGTCGGAGAGCCAGTCGGCGACCTCGTCGTACTCCGGGAGCCATTGCAGCGGCTCGCCGATCGCGGACAACACGACCGTCATGGCCTTGCGCAGCTCCTCGCGGGCATTGGGTATCGACACCTGGAATCGGGCCGACGGCACCGGGTTCCCGACGCTGCGCAGTTGTTTCAAAACCTCTTCGTAGTCCATGTTCAGAATTTTTCGAAAAATTGGCTGTTGTCAAAGTTGGCCGACGGGTGCCGTGTGGATCCGCCGCTGCGCTGCGCCTTGACTGCTGCCGCCGCAGCCGCTTCCCGAACCTTGCGCATCCAGTTGTTGAAGTGCCGGATGCAGTCGCGCTTGTCCTTGGCCGTCTCGCCGTTGTCGATGCAATGCGCCTCGAACTCGTCGATCCGGCGCTTTACGGCCTCCGGGTCCATGTGGTTGTTCATGCAGAACGCCTCCAGCCATGCCGTCTGCGACTTCATCCATGATGCCAGCTCGTTGATCCGGATATACTCTACCGTGCCTTCGGGCGTCGGGGGTACTTTTTCCGCGCAACCTTTTTCGGGGGTTGCGTCGATGTCCTTTACCGAATCCTGGGAATCATTCGAATTTTCGCGCGCGCGCGCGGTTGTAGTAGTAGATATTATTCTTTTCTTTTCTTTTATTTGTGGGGTTTTTGACGTCAATAACTCCGCCGCAGCTTCATTTTTGACGTCAATAACTCCGCTGGTACTATCATCCCCTAAAATGTACTCGTCATTTTTCTGAATCCCGCGTCTGCGGGTTATTGAAAAGTATCGCTTCTGAATGCCTCGACTTGTCAGAACCTTCACCGAATCAAACAGACCTTCGTCAAAGAAGCCCCATCTGACCAAGCGGTTTACTATTTGGTCGATCAATTCAGAACTCACACCCGGAAGATCGCGGAGCAGTTTATATTTCAACGGCTCATTCCACAATATGAAGTATCCATTTCGGTATACCGCACAAAGCAGCTTGACAACCGTGATTTCTCCTTTGATCCCAAATTCCCCGGATATGGCTGCGATTTTCTCGTCCGCGAAAAAATCCACGTCGAAGGGGAAATAGTCCAGCCCGGTTTTATTGGGCCTTGCCATCAGTTATTCTATTTCATAACCAAACTCTTTGGTGTTGCATTTCTCGCTCAATGTAGGCTATCCATTCCTGGTCCTGCGGCTCCGGTAGTTCGATCCCGGCCTCCGCGGCGGCCCAGTTGCGGAACCGCTCGATCGCCGTTGTCATTTCTCCCGTGTCCAGGTCTTTGCTGGATCGCAGTATCTCGACCTCCTTCTTTGCGAGGTCGTCGTACTTCGTCCGGACGAAAAGCTCCCGATTGCATAGCCTTTTGAAGTATTCAACCTTGACGTAATCCATCGTGTTCCCCGTTTGCATGGCGAACTCTCCGAGGATGACGTGCAGGTATCGGTTTTGAGGCGATGTCCTCCGGGGTTTGTGCTCGCTCAACTCTACGACATTCTGCCGCTTATACATAGCATTCACCCGGCGTTTGAACTTCTCCCGGTCGTATGGATTGCACAGGTCGTATATCATGGCGTTTTTTTATTTTGCGGTAAAGGAGTCCGGCCCAGCGTATCGCATCCTGCTGGCGCGGTGTCTGTCCATGACATCCCCTCACGTCGCGCAGGATGCGCACCATGGCCGCAATCTCCCTCCGGCTCACCGTGTAGTCCATATTCAGAATGGAAGGTCGTCGGGGGCTTCTGCAGGTTCCCGTGCCGGTTCAGGAGCAGGTCCCGGTTCCGGAGCAGCCGTCGGCTGTTCTTTCTTCTCGTAGTTGCGGCCGGGCATAAGCCTCAGCGTGTCGGCCACGACCTCCGTGGAGTAACGCTTGTTGCCGTCCTTGTCCGTCCATTCCCGGGTGGACAGCTTGCCTTCGATGTAGACCATGTTGCCCTTGTGTAGGTACTTCTCGGCGATTTCGGCCACCTGGCGCCACATAACTACCGTGTGCCACTCTGTCGTGGTCTTCTTCTCGCCCGTCGCCTTGTCCTTGAAACTCTCGCTTGTCGCCAGGCGCAGGCGCGCAACCTTGATGCTGCCCGTTGCTATGCGCACCTCCGGATCGGCTCCCAGTGCGCCCAAAAGAATCACCTTGTTTACCATCGCTATCTCTTTTTGAATGTTGTCTTGATTGCTGTCTTGCTGCTCCGAGCAGGCGGGTACATGATTTCGCCCGTCTCCGGGTCTGCGGCTCCCTGCGGCTGCAGGTGTTTCAACATATCCTCCCGTGCCTTGATCTCGTTCTTCAGCGCTTCCATACGACCGTACAACTCGGTCAGCTTGCTGTCACCGCATCCGGAATAGTCGTATCGGACGCCCGTCTCGGCCTCCTCCAGCTTGCAGTCGCCGAATGTTGCTGTCTTGCCATACTTGGCCAGCTCGTCGAGGGTAATGCGTCGCACGTCCTCGTTGTCCTTGTAGATTTTTATCGCGGCCTCCATGCGGCTGACGTTGATGTGCGCCTTGATCGGGTCGATGTCCCCGTTTACCACCGCAGCGATAGCCATTTCGGCCATGACTGCTGCGGGCTTCGTCTCCAGTAATAAAACTCCTTGTTCCATAGTTATCGGCTGTTAAGCCGGGCTTGCCGGTATGATTCGAAGAGATCGGTGAATTTCTCGACTACTTCCGCGTCGGCGTCGTATGATTTCAGCAGTCGCTCCCCGGCGTCCCACTCCTGCGGATAGCCGTCATTCACATAGTAGTTGTAAATATGCTCCAGCAACCTATTGCATTTCACGTTGTCGTTGATCATATCCATCGTTATACGATTCCGGGCCTTCGTAGCGGCTTTCTGCGGGGCGGGTTTCGAATAGGAGGCGGATGCGGATGCTTGCTGTTCATTCTTCTTATCCTTGAAAACCTCCGCGCCTATTCCCATCCACGAGGCTACCTTTGTGAGGGCGTCGGTTGTCGCTCCCTTGTACGCATCGCCCAGGTCGGCGTTGTCGTTGCCTCCGTAACATTCGTAGTAGATGCCGTAGTCGGGGACGGAGAACTTCAATTTTACGACGACCATCTTTCCCTCCTTGTCTACCACTTCGGTCTCCGTTCTCCACTTGCCTACGCCGAACACCTCGTTGATGCGCTCGGTAACGTATATCGACTTGATCGTCGAAAGGAACTGCTTCGTGGGGTGAGGCGATACGGCCTCGGCGGGCAGCGGTCGGGATAACAGCTCCTGCTGCTCCTTGGTTATGCTTCTTACCTCGTTCATAATTGTTCAAATGTTACGTTGTGCTTCACTTCCATTCCTATCTCCCGGCGTGCCCGGCGGATGTGCTTCTTAATCTCCGCGGGCGTCAATACTCGGTTTACCATATCGACGCCGACAATGCGGCCCCTAATCGTGTATTCAATGCGTGTCATGGTTGGCGTGTTTTAAGATTTCGTTTTCGTGCTTCTTGTAGTACTCATTCAGAGTATAGATCGTGCTAGGGAGCGTCGTGCGGTTCTCGAAGTCGTGGGCCCCGACGATCTCGAAGCTCTCGACCAGTTCGGCGTATGGTTCGGCGATTCCCATGTAGGTATCGCCTCCGGCCTTCTCGATCCATCGGTAGGTGTGGCGTATCTCCACGTCCCACGGCCCGAAGTAGACCTCCAGTTCCTCGCTGGTGTAGACCCGTCCGTCCCGGTCGCTGTCCGTGCGGGCCGATATGGCCTTTACCGCAGCCTTCCAAAAGGCGGCTATCGTCGCCTCCCGGAAGCAGACCTCACCGGCGGTGCGCGGTCCTTTGTGCTCGACACGTCCGGTGATGAACTCGTTGGGGTAGTACCCCAGATTCTCGGTTATAGTTGCGTCCATGGTTGTCAGTCGAATTGTTCGAATAATCGGTTCAGCAGGGCGTCCACCACTTCGTAGATGCGCCGGTTGCTCATGACCGGCGCGAACACCATGGCGATCGGTGCGATGCAGAGGATGAGCGTGAAAAGTTCGTCCATGGCTAAAGGTTTTTGTAGATGTGATGCAGGCTGTCGAGCGTCGACTTGACGCTGTCGGTGCAGGCGAAATTGCAGTTCCGAACCTGGTGGCACCATTTCGAAACGGCGGCAATTGCGCAGCGGTAGAACTCCTCGAAGGAGAGGAGATGATTCATGACGTTGCCGTTGATGATGGCAACCAGTTCGGCTTTCGTGAGCCGCGTGTAAGACGTGGTCGGGGTACCTTGTACCCGGGTCCCACTTGTGTTGTTTTGTCGCATTTTGCTGAACACAAGTTTGGTTAAAGTATGGTATAAAAAGAGGGCGTGCCCCCTTGTTTCTGCGACAAAACCACTACTTTACGGAAGTGCAACGGAGACACGCCCAAAGGGCTATTTATGTACTTTTGATCGTACTGTATGGTTTTGTCGCACTGCAAATATAGCGATTCATTTTGAATTGGCAAAATTATTCGTCTGATTTTGATAACTCGTCAATGATTCGCCGCTCTCGATCGGATAATTCCCACACGATAGATTCACGTTCACATTCTGCGGCTTCAACTGCTCGCCGCGCTTGTTCTTGTATGCGTCCATGTCTGTTGGTTTTGAGTGTTGACCCTCCCGGATTCGAACCGGGGCCAGCAGAACCAAAGTCTGCGGTGCTACCGTTACACCAAAGGTCAAGAACCGCCGCGGGCCTCACGGATGGCGGCGGAAGTGGTAAGTTTGCGAATTGACCGGCTATTGCAAGCCGCCGAGGTCATGTCCCATCCGATACTCGTTGAACCATACCCGTCGGCCCGTTTTCGTCTCGCCGTATTGTTTATCGGCGATAACGGGGAATCCCCGGTCTTTCAGCCGGGATACGATACGTCGCAGTTCCGTTGTATCGAACATCTGTATTGCCTTCTGTACCGTCAGCCTCCCGCCAGCCAGCAGGTAGGCGAGGATTTCGCGTTGTGGGTTTCGTACCATATCCATGTAGTTTTTGTTTGCACCCGGATAGGCGGTCAAGCCACACCGGGTAAGTCGTTTCGGCTCCGCGGATCGCTCCGCATCATCGCTCGATGATTGGTATTTGTCGGTTGCCCGCCCGGTCGCCGCCAAGTCGGTCTCCGGGTTTAACGTCGTTTCAGACGATCGCCTCAATGTCAAAGAACTGCCTCATCGCTTTTCTGTGGGGTTATTGCCAGCGAAAGACCCCTCACCTCGTCGGGTGGCTATTTGAGGGTGATCCGGGAGTCGAACCCGGTAATGTGGCCAGAACGTGAAAGTCTTTGTGCATACTCCGCTCGCCCCTATCCGTTTAGGACGCTATATCACCCTGCCGTCGTTATTCTTTGGCCTTCTCGACTTTTAGAGAATCATCCGCCACGACGATGCGGTTTTCGCAAACATAGCGGGCGATGCTATGATCTTTCACCTGGCATTCAATGTCCGATGATCGAATAATCATCGTCGAGGTGTCCAAGCTCTTGGCGTTGATCGTCGAGGTGCCACAGCTCTTGGCGTTGATCGTCGAGGTGCCCCAGCTCTTGGCGTTGATCGTCGAGGTGTCCAAGCTCTCGGCGTTGATCGTCGAGGT
>ENA-UOJF01000870-UOJF01000870.1-human-gut-metagenome-genome-assembly--contig:-P74-NODE-870-length-23629-cov-35.786672_pt1 | contig 23629 bp, 24 predicted proteins | sample MGYA00242344_ERZ723891 | MGnify/ENA metagenome assembly ERZ723891 | reverse complement strand
ATTACAATCCTCCCATCGTTTGCTCATGCTGTTGCTTTTTCTGTTCTTCCCGCGCGGCGTGTTCATCCAATTTCTCTTTCACAGCCATAGCCGCGCCCGCGGCAAAGCCGACCACTGCGCCGAAGTTCTCCGCGGCGATCCTGGCCTCGATGCGCCGACGCTGTTCTTCGGCATCGCCGCTTTCTTCGTCCAGCAGCAGACCGAGTGTTGCCAGCCCCGCCGCGCCGGTACGCAGCAGGGGCGTCATGGAAACAGGCTGAGGATCTTTGCCGCGCTGTACCATCCCGCCAGCGCCACCGAGCCAAGCAGCGTCACCAGCATGATCCACTTGATCGCTACGAGCAGACTGAAATCCGGCAGCCACCGAATCCATTTGCAGGAATACCGCTCGCTCAGGTTCCCAACTCGTTCCAGAAGCTTGTTCATCTCGGTCAGCGATCTCTGCATCTCGACCAGTGTGTTCTGCACCGACGCCAGGTCGGTGTGCGTTCTCAGACTGGGGAGCGTTTTCCGGATCTCCTCCAGTTCCCAATTCATTCCGTCTGCCTGCTCCATCAGCTTGCTCATCGCCTGCGGAAGATCGCATCGGATCACGATGGTCGGTGTATTTGCCGATGCGCTGTTCGGCTGATTCATCCGCTTCAATTCCTCCATCGATTTCCGCTGCTCGACGGAGTTTTCTCTTGACGAGCTCTGCGCGTATTCTGAATTCATGCTCCATGACCTCCTTGCAATACTTTTCCTCGTGTAGTTTGTTGTCGCGGCATCTCATGCCGTCCGGTGTGGTGTAGGTGATGTATTTGCGGCTGCTCTCCCAGCGGACCGCGTAGCCCTCGGACTCCATCAAGGAAACGAAGGCGTCCTTGTCAGCGGCATAGCGCATGCATTCATCTATCGTGTTTGCCAGCCGCAGCTTCCAGCTTTGTCCCTTGAGCGCTGTGTGGTACTCCGCTCCGCTCATGCCGCGAGACTTCTGTGTGGCCGCTTCAAAGACCGGCAGCCCCATCTCCTGACAGATCACATCGTTGCGCCGCATCAGTTCCTGGATCTGTTCCTTTGCCATGTGCAGCTTTTTGCCAGTCTCGAAGTTAACGGAGTTGATGACGCAGTGGGAATGGATGTGCTCCCGGTCTACATGGGTGCAAACCAGCACCTCGCAGCCGTCGAAGTACTCCGCCAGCCGCCGCGCGGCTTCATGGGCCTGCCGGGGATCGACCGCCGCGCCCTTCGGAAAGCTCTGTACCATGTGATAGAACATCACGCCGCCGTCCTTGTGGTAGAGCAGCTTGGTGTTCAGGAAGTCGTCATAGACGCTTTGCGGTTGGCAGTTGATGCCGCTGATGAGCGGCCCGTCCTCCCATGTGGTTTTCCTCTCCTGTATGACGTAGAGCATCACGCCGCGCATGGCGGCACGGGACTGTGTGCCCCGCTTGTAGTTCACAAAATGTACGATGGCCATACGGCTCACCGACCTTCCATGACTGACCGCAATGCGGCGCTGACCTTGGACAGCTCCTGCGCGGCCTTGTCGAGACCGATGACCTGCACCTTGCCCATGTTGGCGAGGATGGTGAGGCGGTTGATGTTGCTGCCGATGCCCTTGAGTTGGCGGAGCAGTTCTTTCTGTTCGTCGATGACCACGATCCGCTTGCCGAGACAGCAGGCGGTGACATAGTCGCTCATGGACATGTGGGCCTTCGCCGCCAGTGCCCTGATCTTCTCACGGTCAGCGGACGCCATGCGCGTGCTGAATTTGATATCTTTTTTCATGTTTTTCTCCAATCGTAGCTTTAAGTGGGTCCGGGCTTCCGCCCGGAATTTGGGTGCAGGGCTTTGCCCGCTCGGTGCATTTGGCAGGGCAGCGGCTTCGCCGCAGACCAGACAAATGCGATGCTGGCCGTCGTCCGAGCGGACGACGAATCCCTCGTCCCGCCGCAAGCGGCAGGACTCGCTCTCTCTGTCGCTCGTCCTCTTCCCACCGAAACCGCTTCGCTGGGTTTCGGCGGGAGCCCTGTTGGGGGAGGTGATAAGACACTCCCGTTTTGCATTTTTTCGGCACTTCTATGTGGGGGGGTGGTATCATTACCCTCGGCGTGCGCTTCATGCCGTTGAAACACTGGACGCCCGCGGGTCACGGCGGCGTATTTACCGTTTTTATGCCGCCACAGTGCTCGCCCTGTGTGGGCTGAATCTCCCCTCGTCGGGCACACACGCCACCCCAGCCCCTAACCGCGCACACAGCGGCTCACACGCCGAAACACGGCGGGTTCTCAGGGTCGATGGTGACGATGTTTTCGGCAGCGGGATCATCGACACCATCGGCCCTTTTCAGGCAGATCAGCCGATCTCCGTTGCTCTTGCGGAAGAACACCGTAATGCCGTTTCGCCTTAGAGCGTCAACGCTTTTGCGGATTCGGTGGGAGAAGCTGTTGGGGGTCAGTCCCTCCGCACCGGTAGGGTCGATCTTTTCCAACAGCACCTTGGCAGGGGCGCTGATCTCCGGCTGCCGGCGCAGCAATTCAGAGAGAAGAAAAAGAATCCGCTCGTTGGGTTGCTCCGCCTGTTCGCAGTCATCTGACAGCAGTTTCCAGACATGATCCTCACCATCGAATTCCAGTGCCAACTCGCGGTAGGGGATGTCCCGCCCGGTGCAGTAGAGCGTGGCGGTGTTCTCTCTGCGCTGACTCTTGCGGAGGACAAAGTTGCTGTCGGTGGCACCGCTGAGTCCGGTGGTGCCAGAGATCATATTCATGGGATCATCGTCATTCATCTTCCGCAAGTGATGCACCAGCAGAATGGCGATGCGGTGCTTATCCGCCAGCGCTTTCAGAACGCCGATGTCCCGGTAGTCGCTGGCGTAGGGATTCGCGTCATTGCCCGCGGTGCGGATGCGCTGGAGCGTGTCGATGACGATGAGCCTGGTCTGTGGATGCTCCTTCAAGAATTGCTCGATCTGTTCCACCAGCCCGTTGTGGAGCTGCTGGGACATGACGGCGAAGTGCAGCGTGGGCGGCGCGTCCTCCGTAAGATCGAAGAGGCGGCTCTGGATACGCTGAAAGCTGTCCTCCAGACAGAGGTACAACACCTCGCATGGCCGTGTGGCGAACGTCCAGAGCGGTTTGCCCTGCGCGGCGCAGAGACACAGCCACAGCGCCAGCCACGATTTGCCGATCTTCGGCGCGCCTGCCAGCAGGTGCAGTCCCTGGGGCAGCAGATCGTCGACCACGAAGGAGACCGGCTCGTAAGCGGTGCTTTGCAGCGTGTCCGCGTCAATGGTTTGCAGTCGTTTGATTTGAGACATAAAAAACCTCCGGATAAAAAGATAAGGGCAGAGACCTCGCTGCAGTCGAGGCTCTAACCCTTTCACTTGATTATTCTGTATTTTTTGATAGAATGAGAATATCGCAGGACAGCTGTAAAACGGATATGGGACAGGAGGGCGATGCTATGCCGCTGGGAATACAACAGAACAACGATTTCACGCAGTTCACAATGGATGTCTGGAATGACAAGATCTTTTATCAGGAGCAGGAGTTTCCGGCGGGTTTCATGGCGATGTCCATTCTGAACATTCCCGAAGAAAAACTGCCGGAGCTGATACAGGCCGGCGGCGCACCGACCTTCCTGTTTCCTGTGGTGGTACAGGGCAGCGATGAGGAGGCTGCGGCGGTATTCCCGCAGCTGCGGGAACGGATATTGTATCTGACTGAGCTGCTTTGGAAGTATCCGCCCTTTTGCTACAATGACTACGAGAAGGAAATGCGCCGGATCAATATCCTGTTTGACGAAAGAAACCTCCTGCAAATACGGACGCCCAATTCGGAGCTCCAGACAGAGTTTCTGAGATTCTGCGTCGGGATCATACGCATCCCTATCGCCATGTATCACTTCTATGCAGCGGGGCGGTTCTTTGAGCTGGATTATCTGCGGCGGCTGAAAAAACGGAACGAAACGCATTTCGCCGTGGCCGCGCATGACTGCTTCAACAGTGAGCAGTTTTGGGATGAGATGCGAAGTTTACAGAGCTTGGATATGGAGCCGTTCACGGTCTACCCGGAGCTGTCCTCCACCTATGTGTTTGCCCGCAGTCCTAAAAACGAAAAAGAAATGGTGTTTGTGGAACGGGTGATTTTTCCACGCCTGACCGATTTCTACACCTATGACCTGATGAACGGATTGCACCACGGCCACGCGCCCAGCCAGTGCCAGGGCTGCGGGAAGTATTTTCTGACCACCAACGGCCACATTCCCAAATACTGCGACGGCGTCGCACCGCAGGACAGCCGCTATACCTGCCGGCAGTACGGCGCGATGATGCACCAGAAGGAGCAGAACAAACAGCACCCGGTCTACCGCCTGTTCAATACCCGAACCGGGACGATCCGCAAGCATCACCAGAGAGGGAAGATCTCCGATGACCTACGGCAAGAGGCACTGTATCTGGCGGAGAGTTATCGGGACAAGGCGCTGATGGACAACGACTACGCCGCTGACGGATATGCACGGGATATGGAATTGGAACACATTTACGCGGAGGCAGAAAAGCGGCTGAAGTGAGGAAGGGGGCGTTCCTGTGACGAAAAATATGTACACCGTTGCCGGGGACGGCCCCTGCAATGAAGAGCTGGCTTTGCGGATACAGATAGGAGACAAAAACGCCGCGGAGCAACTTATCTCACAGAACGAGGGCTACCTCACCGAACTGGCGCGGGCGTACATACCGTGGTGTGAGATGGAGGACTTGAAGCAGGAGGCGGCGCTGGCACTGCTGGACGCGGCAGGGCGCTTTGATCCCGCTTACGGAACGAAGCTGCTGACCTATGCGACACCCGCGATAGAAGCGGCGCTGTCCGACTATGCCGCGCAGTATTCTTCCTCTCTGTCCATTCCCATCAGCCGGTACAATCAACTGCGCAGGGTGGCATACCTCTGTGCGGAGGGATGGGACCCATCTGATGCTGAGTTGGCCAAGGTGGTGTGCGGAGAACTGAATGTATCTGCCAAGGTAGCTGGGGCGTTGATAAAAGAATATTGGACGCTATTTTGCGTCCGGCAGTTAGGTGACGCTGTGTTCTCCGTCAGCTGCGGCGGTAATCCCGCCGTTGCCTATGACCGCCTCATGCGACGGACGCTGCTGATGCAGCGGATGGAGGAGGTGCTGACGCCCAGAGAGCTGAATCTGGTGCGAAGCTACCTCGGCATCGGCCAGCCGGACGAGGTTGGCATGACCTTTCAGGAGCTGGCGATCCGGCTCAACTACAATGGCCCCAGCGGAGCGGAGAAGGCGTACAAGGCCGCGCTGCGAAAGTTAAAGAGGGACTTGTACGGCGGCGCCTATGGGCGGTGGCTCTCCGCACAGAAGGCCATCCGCGCCGCCAAAGCGGAGGCGGAGCAGGACGCGGGGCATCACGCAACACCGCAGAGAACATGGTGGGATGAGAAGGAACTAACGGATCGATTTAGCTGTGAGGTGGCGTCGCTTGTTTGCGTCTACGAGATGCTCAAGAGCTCTTTTGACCATTCCTTTTGATGGCGGATTGCGTAGCAGAACAGCTCGAGTTGATCTGTTTGCGTCGCTCTATAGCGATAAGTCTTGTGGATCATCCCATATTTGGCTATACTGAGAGAAACCTTTGTAAAGAACAATTGACCGGCGAGGAGTCCTGCAAACAAAAGTCAATAGCTGAAATGAAAAAAGTCCCGCAAAATTTGCACAGCTGAAAAAGGGCATAACAAAACAGGCTGGAGAAAAAGCTTCGCCAGCCGGGATAAAGTAGCAATCTGATTTATCTTTGTGAGGTGTCCTGCTGTGCGTCAAAAGCCTCCAGGCACTCTTTCACACGGGCATAGTAGATGCGCAGGAACTTGTTCTGCGCGGCTGTCATGTAGACAAAATAAGGCTTGCCCTCGCTGCGTTTCTTGTCGAGGAACTGGTACACAGGCTCATCTACAGGAGACTTCTTTAGGTAAGTGCAGACGATTTGGTACAGCGTTTTCCGAAGATGCGGAGAGCCGCGCTTGGTCGTAGGGACGCTCTTGGCGCTGTGCTTGCCGGACTGGTCTACAGCCGGATCAACACCCGCGAAACCGACGATGGAGCTGCGGCGCGGAAAACGGCGCACGTCGCCGATCTCCGCCATGAGCTGCACGGCAGTCGTCTCGCCCACACCGTACATGGCACGCACGATATCATACTCCGGCAATTGCTTGGCAAGGCGTGTCATTTCAGTGCGCAAGGCGGCCAGCGTCATCTTGCCTGCAAGCAGTTGCTGGGCAGCAGTCGTAATGAGCAATTTCGTGTTGTCGTTCTTCGGCAGCGTGGTGAAATGACCGCAGCTCCCGAGATAAACATCCTGCGCCTTTTCCGCGCTGAAATGGTAGCCCTTGCGCTTGCACCACTTCTGGTAGCGCTCGGCAAACGCATTCTCACTGACGCGGCAGATGCAGTCGCAGTGATAGAAGGTCATGACAAAGTCCACCCATTTCTGGTGACCGTCGGCGCGTTCTGGGCTGGAGAACAGTTCGTTCACACCGGGAAAGGTCTTGTCGGTCAATGAAATGAGATTGTTTTGCAGCGATACCACCGTTTTCATGTAGAGGTTATACTGGCGGCTGCACAGCTTCAGTTGTTGCCTTACCGTGTCCATGGGAGTATATTCCCGCAGATCCACCCAGTTGTCAAGACCGTACTTGGCGATTTTCATGGCGTCTGCCTTATCGGTTTTGACCTTGCGAATGGAACCGCCCCCGCTCTGCTTGATGAACAGCGGATTCAGGACGCAGACATAAATGCCGTACTCATGCAACGCCGCCGCGACCGGCTCGTGGTAGCGTCCGGTGGCCTCCATGATGACGCGGGTATCTTCCCCCAGCGCGATGATGGCGTAGGCCATCTGCTCCAGACCGACCTCGGTGTGGAGAAATTCCTGTGGCAGCAACGCCACTTCACCCATTGGCCGCAGGGCAGCCACCATGCTTTTCCCTTTGGAAACATCGATCCCAACTGCGTTCATTTTGTTCCTCCTTCTGATTGGATATGGCTTTCCGCTCTTTCCTCATTGCCTGTTCAATCTCCTGAGTGACGCGAGCGCACAAGGTGGCTCTACCTGCGCAAATCGAATGCTGCGAATGAGAGAGGCGGCTGACGGACTCCTCGACGGGCGGGTTGGCCCAAGGTGATATGGGTCAGGCCATTTACTCTCCCATTCTAACAGCTTCGGCTTTGAGATGGAAAAAGACGCGGCTGGCTGCCGCGCCTTAAACCGTAATTATTATTGTAGGAGGGGAAATTATGCTTCCCATGCTCTTAGCAACGATTGAAAACGATGCAGATCGAGCACTGTTTGCGGAGATCTACGAGCAATACCATGAGCGAATGGAGCAGGCAGCGCTTCGCATTTTGAAAGACACTCATGATGCGGAGGACGCTGTTCAGAATGCCTTTTTGAAAATAATTCGTAATTTCGAAAAGTTTTTAGAGCTTCCCTGTAAGAAAAGACCTTTCTGGTGCGTCTGTATAGTAAAGAACGAAGCGATCACGCTCCTGCGGAAGAAGAAAAAAGCCATCATGCTGGAGAGCATGGAGGATACATACGATGCCAGTGCCGATATTGAGAAGGCGTTGTCCTATGAGGATATCATCCGCCTGTTCGCGGGGCTGCCGGAGACCTATCGGGCAGTTCTGGAGATGAAATTCCTGCTGGACTGCTCGGGGAAGGATATCTCTCAGAAGCTCGGCATTTCAGAAAATGCGGTCAATGTACGCATTTCCCGCGGCCGCGCGATGCTTCGGGAGATTATGGAAAAGGAGGCGCTGCATCTATGACAGAGAAAGAGCTTGATGCCTTCATGAGCAAGGTGCTGCTGGATGCCATTGCATTTGATGAGGATCGCCTTGAGGAGAAAATCCCCTATGCTGCGTCTGCACGACACCGGCGTCAAATGCGAGCGATGCTGAAAGATCCCGTGCGTTGGACAAGAGAACGGGGCAAGCCTGTCTGGAAAAGGGTGCTGCAGACAGCAGCAGTCATATTATTGATGCTGTCATTGGGACTTGGCAGCGTGATGCTTGCCAGCCCGACCGCTCGGGCGACGATTGTTCGGTGGGTTACCGAATGGTATGAAACACATATTGTGTTTCGCTATGCCGGAGAGGATGCCCAAGGGGAGATGTCGCAGTATGAACTGGGGGAACTACCAGAAGGATTTGTGGAAAATCCGGAAAGACAATTTATAGGTGCAGGAATGACTTCCCATTTCTATGAGAACGAGAAGGGCGATGTAATCCTGTTTGAATATATCTATATGCAGCAGGGAGCTTTGAGCAGTGTCGACGCAGAAAACGCGAATATGATTCCGGTGTTTGTCAACAACTGTGAGGGTCTGTTGGTAATCCCCAAAGAAGAGAATAACAACAGCACGCTGATGTGGTTTGATCCAGAGCGCAACCTGCAATTTACCCTTGATGCGCCGCTTGGTCAGGAGGACATTCTGTACATGGCAGAGATCGTGCATTTGGTCGAAACGACGAAATAAGATATTTTCGCAAAAAGCTGTAAGAAAGGATACCCCTTTCCGCGTCTATTGGGTAGAAGCAGAAACAATCTGCCGAGAACACGCGGAAGGGGGTGATTTTGTGAAAAGAGTTGTGGCAGCGGTGCTCTGTGGCCTTGTGCTCACAATCGGAATTGTAGCGCAGGCTGTAGAGCCACGAGCAGCAGGATACTCATTGTCGCTGACTTTCGATGAGACAACTGCTGTATGTGAAGCATCCTGTAGAGGGGACAAATCGACCGATTATATTAAAGCGACGTTAACACTCTATCAGGGCAGCACCTATGTGACTTCGTGGAACGGTGAAGGAAGTTACAGAGCGATTGTATCTGGGCAGCGCAGTGTGACTCGTGGGAAGAGCTACACGCTGAAGCTCAACTATACCATCAATGGGGTGGCGCAGCCAGAGCAGAGCGTGACAAAGGTTTGCCGATAAACAATGCGCCCGTGGATCGTCTACATATATGTAGACGATAAGGGATATCCCTTATCGAAAAATTTAGAACAAAAGAAAGTAGAGGAAAGGAATATGGCTAATTCATCTTAACACATTTGCTCAGGTTGTAAGCGGAACGGGTTTTTTCAGTAAAAGTCAGGATACTGGATACGCTGTGGGTGTCAGAGATCTGCAGACCTATTTGCGGAACATCGGCTATACAATCAGCGACGCTAATTACGCCCCTGACTTTTTCGTCTTCTCGTAGTGGAAATGTAATATATAAGAGCAAATGAAATCATGAAGCGGGAGATAAAGTCGGTTGCGATGGCAACTTTGTGTTGCCTGATGATATTTACATCTTGTGCAAAGACCACGCGAAATGTAAATAATGACGAGCAAGTTGTAAGTAAGGAACTTTCCACTAAAGATGCAACGGGAAAAGATATACCAGAGTGGGTAAAGGGTAGTTTAGGTGAGGGAACGCTCTTTGAGAAAGTTGACATAGATGGTATTGGTGGGGCTGACGATGAAGTGTATATCATTACTGGTCGATTCGATGACTACGGCTCTGATTATCGCAACGGCCTTACCGTAGTTTATGTGCATCTCGGAACAGGAGAGGTCCTTGCGCAAGCCATTCTATGCAAAGGAAACTATGAAACTCGCTTTGCGAATTTGATTCCCGGGCATGAAGGAAATCAAATCATTCTAGAAATTACAGATGGAAACAGCACATATTTGGCAACAAACATTTTTGTTATTGCTGTTTCCGTTGACAAGTGGCAAGTGGGGGAAAATGATGCAGATGTGATGAGAGTTCCAGTTATCAGTAAGCTGTTGGATACTACTGACTATGACAGACCTGTTGGCGGAATAGAATGGCGTGAGGGGATATCTTCTGGCAGTATCTCATACGGATTAGAGATTGTTAATATTGAAGGGCTGGAGCAGCAGGGACTACAAATATGCTATCTTGCACCGCAGGAGATTGCTGGTCAAAAGAATTTTAAGACAAGGACGATCTACTGGGATTGCGGTGTTTGGAGGCTCTGCCAGTAGAAGCTAACAAAGGCCGTTAGAAAATTTACATTGAAGCAGATACCGCCGAATAACACTTTTGAAAAATACTGAAAGGGAAAAACATGAGAAAAACACCATTTACACTTACGCTAATTTTAGTTCTGAGTATGTTGTTGAATGTTTCTTCATTTGCTGTATACGAGAACGGCCCGCAAAATATAGAGTATAATCGAACCAATGCTCAAAGTTATATTGGTATGTATACGACCTCTCCCAATTCTGCTTATCACTACTTTACCTATCCTGATGAAGGCGGAGACTGTACGAGCTTTGCCTCACAGGTTGTACGCGCTGGAGGCATGAGTATGACAGCGGCGGTAGATAATCCTGGTGATTCTTCGTGGTACTACTATGGATCATCATGGGGGCGAGGAAGAAGTTCGTCTTGGACAAGTGCTACCAAATTTAGAACCTACTGGGCCGATGTAAACGGTGTGGGAGAAAAGAACGCATACCAATTTAGAGTATACTTGGCATCGGATTTTAATGATGACGATACTTGGTATGATATTTGGTCATATCTTGAGCCGGGAGATATTGTTCAGTATGTTAGGACAAATGACTGGGCAACATACCACTCTCAGGCTGTGCATCGTACTTCGTATGAAAACGAAGAGTACAAAGTTAGCATGGGACAGCACACATCAGATAGTTGGAAAAATTTGAGAAATTATGTGCTCGGACTATCAAGCGAAACAAGGGTGTGCCTTATAAAAATCTCCGCTAATACATTTAGTTCCCGAAGCGCCCGAAACTTGGCAAGAATTGCTTCAATGTCAACCAACGAACTCGCAGCAGAGGAAAACAGACTCAACCAAACAGCACCCCAAACAATCGCTGCAGAGCATGAGAAGTGGGCTACTATAGCAATGCTGAAACAGAAGCTTGTAGAGCACGGAAAGAATAGTCAGACGAGTTATAAAACGGGTATTACAACAAACGCTTTGCTACAATTTATTCGGAATCGAATGGAAAACAATACACTTTTTCTATTATTTGTGGAGAATGCTGAAGATGGTCTACCCAAGACGCTTTTAAGCAATGAATGTGAAAAAGCGAGAACCGAAAATATAATACTTACTGATTTTGAGAAAAGAGTGCAGGAAGAAAGTGAAAATATCTACTCGCTTTGGAATGAATATTGGAGCAATATTATTCAGCAAACTCCTCCTTTCTACTATGAATAGAGCAAAACTCAAAATGGGGACTATGTTAAGCCTATACCCTTGAAGAAGCGTTAGGAGGAGAAACATGAATGCTTTTTTAAGAAAAGTGGCTACAGTATGCGTAGCCTTCTTGCTCTGTGCATCTATGGGAACCATTGCTTTCGCAAATGATCTACCCATATATAGTGAATGGGCAAAGGCGGAAGTATCTGCTGCTGAAAACGAAGGACTGCTACCGTTTGAAATGTATGATGATTGCCGGCGAGCGTTGCATAGAGACTGGGCAACAGCATTTCTTGTCAAATTCGTAGAGATAGCAACAAACGCTTCGATTGAAGGCAGCGATGTCCAAGTATTTAATGATGTACCTATTGGGCACACTATGTTTGAAGATATCAATAAGGCATACGCAATAGGAATTACAAAGGGCACTGGAGATGGCTCAAAGTTTGAGCCATACAGGGATGTGACACGAGAGGAATACGCTACTATGCTTTACCGCACATTTGACTATATTGAACAAACAATTGGTCAAAAACTCATTCTAAGATCCCTTAAGATGGTTTCTTTTGCGGATAAAGATGATATCTCCAGTTGGGCGATTGAAGCACTGGAAATCCTGTCGAACGCTGATCTGTTTCGGGGAACGGCAGAAGGGATGCTCGATCCAAAGGGCGTAATCAGCATCGAACAGGCCATTGTTTTGTCATATCGCGGAATACTATTAGTTCAGAATAGAGCGTAGGGGAACGATGTGAGTATTCCTGAGCGAGTCCTTTGCAATCAGCTTTACAGGAGTACTCAGCATTATGGGAGAGAAGAATCTTTGTATTTCATTGATGGGAAATCCGCCTTTGCTTAAAACGAGCCTTCCGATGCCCTAAAAGGAAGCTCCGCCGGGAAAGATGAAGATACCATCTTTAATTCTGACATTGAGCTTCTTCATAATTCATTCTTAAATCATTATTGCGGACTGGTGCTCAAAATCATTTTATATTAATAAGATGTTGGAAGTTGCCGAATTCTTATAGAAAAACTGCAACATGAACAGAAAATAAGCCGAGAGATTATCTCTCGACTTATTTTCTGCCCCGTACCGTCCGGCCTGCCCCATAGGTCACATTGTGTACCTGTGAACATGAACCGTACGGCTTCAAGGTTTTTCGTGGTGGAGATTATTTATGCCCGCAGGGTTTTCGGCTTACCTGCTGCGGCGCAGGACCTCGCACACCAGCTCGTAGACGCGCTCGGTGGAGGGCACGCTCAGCCGCTCGCGCACGGAATGGACGTCGTGCAGCTCGGGCCCGAGGGAGATGGCGTCGAGACCGGGAATCTTCTCAATGAAGATCCCGCACTCCAAGCCGCCGTGCGTCGCCTCGAGCTTGCCCTCCGTGCCGGTAAGGTCGCGGTAGACGTCAAGCACCAGCTCGCGGAGCTTGGAATCGCGTGCGTACTGCCAGCCGGGATAATTGCCGCGCTCGGAGACCGTGCCGCCCGCAAACTCCACGATGGCGTGGACGCGCTGAGCAAGCATCGCCTTCTGCGAGGCGATGCAGGAGCGGATGGAGTAGGAGAAATGCAGTCCGTCCTCCGTCAAATGCATCACGCCGAGGTTGAGGGAGGTCTGCACCAGACCGGGGAAATCCGCGCTCATCTCCTCCACGCCCTGCGGCAGCGCAAGGAGCGTGTGGAGCATGACGGAGGTGGTCTCCGCGCTGACGGCGGACGCCGCCTCGGTCTTGGCACATTCGAGCGTCACGCCCGCGTCGCAGCCGGCGTACTCATTTTTGAGTGTCGCGTCAAAGCCGCGGATGAACTGCTCAAGGTCCGCCTCCTTCCCCGCGGGGACGGCGATGACCGCGTCGCAGCGCGAGCAGATCACGTTGTCGAACCTGCCGCCCTGTATTGCCGCGAGGCGCAGACCGGGGAGCTGATCCATCGCGGAATAGAGCACGCGGCCCATCAGCGCGTTCGCGCTGCCGCGGCCCTTGTCAATGTCGCCGCCGGAATGGCCGCCCTGCAAGCCGGAGAGCGTCACGGCGTAGCAGCTCTCGCCGCCGAGCGGCTCGCGCTTGCCGGGAAGCGTGCAATCCGCGCGCATACCGCCTGCGCAGGACACCGTGAAGATGCCCTCCTCCTCGGAGTCGAGGTTCAAGAGCTTCTTTCCCTTGAGGTCGGAGCAGTCGAGCGCAAAGGCGCCGTCCATGCCGACCTCCTCATCGACGGTGAAAACCGCCTCAAGCGGCGGGTGGGGGAGCGTATCGTCGGCAAGGATGGCGAGGATCATCGCCACGGCGATGCCGTTGTCGCCGCCGAGCGAGGTCTGATCCGCCCAGACCCACTCGCCGTCCGTGCGCAGGTCAAGCCCCTCCGCCGCCATGTCCTTCGCGCACTCGTCCGTCTTGGCGCAGACCATGTCGATGTGACCTTGTAAAATGATCGGCTCGGACTGCTCATAGCCCACGGAGCCGTCCTTCCAGATGATAAGGTTGTTGCACGCCTCTTGGCGGTACCTCAGCCCAAGCTCCTTGGCAAAGCCCACGCACAGGTCGCTGATGATCTTCGTGTTGCCGCTGCCGTGCGGCACGGAGCAGAGCTTCTCAAAATATTCAAATACCTTCTCGGGCTTCAGCCCGTTTAATGCAGCCATGCTGCCTTCCTCCTTTTCAGTGTGCACACAGCCCATGCGTTTCGCATGGGCTGTGTGGTGATTGTTCGGTTAGCCGACAGGTACCTCGTCCATCGTCATATCGTCCATGCCGAAGTCGTCGCCGGAGGGGGTGTCCTCCTCGACGATCTCCGCGTCGGGCGACGGGATGAACTCCGTCAGATAGGCGTCCTCACCCAGTCCCGCGAGATAGGCGGGCAGATTGATGATGATGCCGTCCATATTCTTGGGCAGGGGGATCGTGTAGGTCTGCGTCGTCTCGCTGCCGCCCTTCTTCTCGGTGATCTCGAGCGTCACCGTGAACTTCTGGCCGATGCAGGTCGCGCTGCCGCGCTCGCGGTCATAGAGCTTGGCGACCTGCTCGCCGTCCACAAGGACGACGACCTTGTACGGCGTATCGTAGGTCTTGCCGTTGTACTCTAACTTCTTGTTGTCGAGATACACGGTGTGGCCGCGGCCGATGATCGTCATGGCGTAGGCGATGGCAATGAGCACGACGACTGCCGTGAGCTGGAAGATCAGTCTGCGATTGGAGGTCTTATTCTTCATTTTGCCTTCGCCTCCTCTTCTGCCAGCTGGTCGGCTGCAAGCTGCAAGCCGGCCGCGCTCTTAGCCTTGCGCTTCTTCGCCTCATACATGACCAACGCGATGGTGATGACCGCGTAGGACACAAACACGCGGAAGTATTCGCCGATCATCGAGTCGCCGGTGATGACCGTGCCGGTGCGCGGCGCCACAATGAACATGGTGTGGAACAGGATAACGCCGAGGAACACGTTCTTGATGCTCGCCTTCTCCACGCTCGCACCACCGACGAGCAGCGCCGCGATGGAGAACATACCGATCTGGGTATGGGCGGTATAGGTGGGGAAGTTGCCGACGTTCTGCAAATAGATGATCATGCCGAAGCCCGCGAACACGGTGGAGATGACCATGGAGATCACGCGGGTGCGCTCGACATTGATGCCCGCGTCGCGCGCGACCTCCATATCCTGACCGACCGCGCGCATATCCTGACCGAGCTTGGTGCGGCGGAACCAGAGGATAAAGAGGCAGGCGGCGGCAATGATAATGAGCGTGAGCACGGGGATCTTCACGCCGCCGACGCTGACCGCCAGCAGGTTATCCAAGCTCTGGCGCATATTCAGCAGGCTCACCGTATTCCGGATACCGTAGCCGCGCGGGAGCTTGAGCGTATTGTGGATGATGGGAATGACGGGACCCATCATAAAGAGCACAAAGAACTGGTACACACCGTCCATGGCGAAGGCGATCATGTAGCTCGTGATCATCTCGCGGCCCTTGGCGCGGTTGAGGAGCTTGCCGATCATGATGCCGAGCAGAACGGAGATGGGAATGGAGATGATCGCCGCGAGGATCAGTCCGGGGATGCCCCAGACCTGCCAGTCGGCGGCAAAGATCAATCCGATCTGGCCTGCCATCGCGCCGAGCGTCATGCCGAAGTTCATACCCATGCCCGCCATAACGGGGATGAGCAGGCTCAGGATGAGAAAGGCGTTGCGGCCCAGACGGGTCATGCCCTCATTGAGCAGATAGTTCCACGAGAGGTCCGCGCGCGGGATGCAGTAGGCGCAGATCAGAACGAACATGATGGGCACGATGTTGTCGCTCAGGAACCTGCGCAGCGCGCGGCCCCATTCGGCGCCGCCGCGAGGAAGATTGTTGTTGATCTTTTTCATACTTACTTCTTCCCTCCCATCTTACGGGTCAGCGCGTAGACGATCATGCCGTTGGAGACGATGATACGAATGATCTCGCTGATGTCAAGGTGGATCAAGGAGTTGATGACCGTCGGCGTCATGGTGACAAGACCCTGATAGAGGAACGTGCCGATGATGACATTGGCGATGCTCGCCTTGTTGACGCTCGCGCCGCCGATGAGGATGGCGGCGACCGCCGGGAATGCCATCTTGAGCGGGGCGGTGTAGATCTGGATGAAGCCGAACCCCTGCTCATAGACGAGGATGCCGACCGCGCCCAGCCAGGTGGAAAGGACGACGGAAATGAGGCGCATCTTGTCGATGCTGACGCCCGCTGCCTTGGCAAAGGAAGGGTTGGAGCCGACGGCGGTCATCGCGGTGCCGGTCTTGGTGTGCAGGAATGCCCACATTAGGAAAGCAAGGATCGCGAAGAAGATCAGACTGCCGGTCGGAATGACGAGGTTGATGCCGAAGCGGTTGAGGTCGATGGAGAGAATGTCCGCCAGCACGCGGTCATAGAAGCCCTCGAGGGAGATGGTGGTACGAAGGCCGGAGCCGGAGAAGCCCCACACCATCTCGGGCTTCTTGTACGGCAGCAGCAGCCACATCATGCACATGAAGGAGACGGAGGAGAAGCCGACGTAGGTTGCGACCATCATCTCGCCGCCCTTGATCTTGTTGAGCAGCCAGCCGTAGCCGCCGCCGAGCAGCAGCGCAAACGGCGTCGCGATCGCGATGGCCATGACGAAGCTCATCGGACCCGTGAAGCCAAGCTCGATGGACAGCGTCGCGCCCAGAAGGCCCGAGATGATACCGAGCGGCAGGCCGAAGTTGAGGCCGCAGCCGGAGTGGACCATCGGGACCATTGCCAGCACCATGATGGCGTTCCAGCTAAAGCGGTTGATAACGTTGCTGATCTGCGTTGCGAAGTCCACGCCCGCGAACGGCACGAGCACGAACATCAGCAGCAGAAAGCCGGTGATGATCATGCGGGGGACGCCGTAGCTGTCGATCATTTGGCGGAGCCTGCTCTTATCGGCAAGGCTGTTTGTTGTATTACCCATATTCTGCCCTCCTTATTTGACCTGACTGACCATCAGCATACCGAACGCCTCGGAGGATTCGGTCGCCGGCAGGATGCCGGCGATCCGGCCGCCGGAGACGATGGCGATGCGGTCGCAGGTCATGCGCAGCTCCTCCAGCTCGGACGAGATCATCACAACGGTGATTCCGCTCTCGCGGTTGAACCTCTTGAGCGCGTCGAGCACGAGAGATTTTGCGCCGACGTCGATGCCGCGGGTCGGCTCGGAGACAAAGAGGAACTTCGGCTCGAGCGCGAATGCCTTGGCAAGGCAAACCTTCTGCTGGTTGCCGCCGGAGAGCTCCTTGGCCTTCTGCTTCGAGCTGGTGCACTTGATCTTCAGCTCGTCAATATAGCGGTCGGTCACGGCGCGGATGGCCTTTTCATCGCGCCACTTCACAAGGCCGCCAAACAGGCTCTTGAGAAACTTATCGTGGATCTGCATGGCCGGGAAGGCAATGTTCCACTCCAGCGACTCGTCGAGCAGCAGTCCCACGCCGCGGCGGTCCTCCGACACAAAGGCAAGCTGCGCGTCGAGACAGCGGCGGGGCGCGTTGAGCGGAATGGGCTTGCCATCGAACTCGACGGTGCCGCCCGCCTCATAAAGGCCCATAACGCCGTTCGGGATGCCGAGCTTGCCCTGACCGGCGAGGCCGCCGATGCCGAGGATCTCGCCCTCCCTGATGTCGAGATCGACGTTGCGCACGATCTCGCCGGGCATATCTACCCAGAGCTTGCGGATGGACATGATGGTCCTGGCGCCGGAGTGATCGACCACATCCTGTGCAGCGGAGAGCTCCACGCTGCGGCCGACCATCCACCTTGTGATGTCGGAAACGTTCGTTTCCTTCGCCGGGGTATCCTTCACCACATGGCCGTCGCGCATGACGATGACCTTGTCGCACACATCCAGAATCTCCTGCAAACGGTGCGTGATGAAGATGACCGCGATGCCGCGCGCCGACATGCTGCGGATGGAATCGAGCAGCGCCGCAGCCTCCTTTTCCGTCAGAACGGCGGTCGGCTCGTCGAGAATAAGCAGCTTGAGATGCTCCTTGCTCAGCTCACGCGCGATCTCGGTGAACTGCTTATGGCCGACCGGCATATCGCTGATGACCATGTTGGCGTCGATGTGGACGCCCATTTTTTCAATGGCTGCCGCTGCACTGCGGTCCATCTCCTTATAATCGAGCGTGTTCAGACGGCTGCCGAACACCTCGGAGATGACATTTTTCTTCTGGGGCTCACGGTTGAGCAGAATATTCTCTGTCGCTGTAAAGCCGGGGATCAGAGAAAACTCCTGATGCACCATGCCGATACCGGCTGCCAGTGCGTCAAAGGGGGTGTTGAAGGTGACCTTTTCACCGTTGATGAGAACATCTCCGCCGTACCCGCCGGTCTCGCGGATGACGTCCATGCCGAAGAGGATCTTCATCAGCGTGCTCTTGCCCGCACCGTTTTCGCCGACAAGGCCGAGCACCTCGCCCTCGCGGAGCGTAAAGCTGATATCCGTGAGGACCTGATTGCCGAAGAAGTCCTTTTTGATGCTGCGCATCTCCAACAGAGGAGCGTTGTTATTTTCCATAAGCTATACCCTACCTAAAAGAAGCAGGGGGGAGGATTCTCCTCCCCCCTGTTTTTTTGATGTTCGTCAGTGAGCCGAAGGCTTACTTAACGGTGAAGTACTTTTCGGGGACCTCGACCTCGGTGGCGTGCATGAACCAGCCCGGATCGCCCATGATGTAGGTATCCTGATAGACAAGGAAGGTGTTGTCGGCCTTGACGCCGGTGGTGGCGTTGGTGTAGTTGGAGCCGTTCCAGGAGGCGTCGGGGGAGAACTGATGGTAAGCCTTGGCGATATCGTCGATGTCGGCAAGCTCGCTCTCGCCCTTGATGACGTTCATGGCGTGCTGGGCAAGGCCAGCGGAGGTGACGTAGCCGTAGGAGTAAGCCCAGGTGCCGAAGCGGCCCGCGCCGCCCTTTTCGCAGATGGCGGCCTCGACCTTGGCAAGGATCTTCTGGAAGTCGCCCGCCTCAGCGGTCAGGTCGATGCCCAGAGCGCCGGGATAGCCCATCAGCGGGGAGGGCAGGTCGGCCTCAATGAAGTAGCCGCCGTACTCGAGCAGCTGCTTGAGCAGAGGCTCGGTATGCGCGTCGTTGGTGCAGAAGTAAGCGGCCTTCTCGCCGTACTTGTTCACCCACTCGGGAACCTTTTCAAGGATGTAAGCCTGCGCACCGGCAACGCCGACATCAGAGGTGGGGTCGGGAGCGGTTTCCATCTCGAAGCTCATGCCGAACTCCTCGCAGGCCGCCTTCATGACGGCGACGCGGCGGCTCATGGTCTCGTAAGCGAGGTGGCGCGGGAAGGAGATATGAACAAAGGTGTCGCAGCCAAGCTCGTGCGCGGTGCGGATGATGAGGTAGCCGCGGGCAACGAAGTCGTTGTTGCACACGAGGTCGGCAGCAGAGCCGATCTCGGGCAGATCCTCATGCGCCTCACCGGCGATGCAGAGGATGTCGGGGCGGCGCTCCTTGATCTTACGGAAGGCCTCGGTCGTGCCGGGGACGGACTGGTTGACGATGATCGCCTTCATGTCGGGGTCGTCGGACAGGTTGACGATGCACTGGATGGTGGTCTCCAGCTCTTCGGTGAAGTTATCGGGATAGGTCACGAGGGTGACGTTCTCCTCACCGTAGAGCTGCTGGAAGGCCTCGGCGCCGCGGCGGTCGTCCTCAGACTGAGAAACGGAACCGGTCACGATACCGATGTGGATGGTCTCCTCCTGCTTGTCGGGAGTGTCGGGGGTGTCGGGCGTGTCAGGGGTCTTCTTGTCGCCGCAGGCCACGAGCGAAAGCACCATGACCATAGCGAGCAGGATACTCAGGAATCTTTTCATGCGGAACCTCCAATTTCATTTTTACGATGTATTGCCAGGGTGTCTTATTACTATATACAAAAATATTCACCTTGTCAATGACAGAAATTAAACAATATAGCGAAAAGCGGTGCAAAAAGGACTGCGGCACCTGCGGAGACGGGGCCATTCCGCACTCAAATGGAGAACCGAGCTTGAAAAATCCGAATGAGGTACACAGCGTCCACGGCATGAAAGAAAAAATTATCGCATACCCTCTACCAAAATAAAATGGGGAGGATATGCGGATGTTTTTGTATTTTAAGCGGAGAGAGAAGCGCGGGAAGAGGGAGGCGCCGCGGCTGCGATTTCTTGTCCTGCGGCGCAAAACACTGACAGTTGGCACTGCGCTGCTGGCTGCGGCAGCCATTTTCGGTGCTGTGAATGCGCCCGCTGCCGTGCGGGCGTCAGTTGCGACGCGCCAGCTGCCCATCTACTGCGTGGAACGCGATCAGAAGGTGTGCAGCATTTCCTTTGATGCCGCATGGGGGGCGGACAACACGCAGAAGATCCTGGATGTACTCGCGGACTACGGCGTCAAGGCGACCTTTTTCGTGGTCGGCAACTGGGCGGACCAGTATCCGGAGCAGGCCAAGGCCATCGTAGACAGCGGCTGCGAGCTGATGAACCATTCCATCTTGGAAATGTCAAGAAATGTGCAGTCGGGAAACACCCAAAATCTGAAAAGCTCGGCGGCATCGGATCAGGCTGCCGTCTGCGCCTGCGCCCGCTCCCGGTACTTCGCAGGCGGCAGTCCCAGCGGGTTGCGCGTATAGATCCTAACGCGGTTGTAGTAGATAAAAACATAGCGGAAAATGATCGTTTTGACCTGTTCTCTCGGTAGCTTGTATGCCGCGATCTGGTAGATCTTCTCTTTTTTGAGCGTGGCGAAAAAACTTTCCATCCGTGCGTTGTCGAAGCAATGTCCGGTGCCGCTGAGGCTCTGTACCATGCCGCGGCGAGACAGTTCCGCGCGAAAAGCCGCGCTGGTGTATTGACTGCCGCGATCCGAGTGGAACACCGCTCCGCTCAGACTCGGATAGAGCCGCTCCAACTGTCGTACCGTATCAATGCACAGCTCCTTCTTCCTATTGTCCCGCATCTCGAGCGCGACGATCTCGCCGTTGAAGCAGTCCATGATCGGCGAAACATACAGCTTGCCGTCTGCACACTGTACCTCGGTAATATCTGTGAGAAACTTCTCCGAAGGGCGCTGGGCACTGAAGTCCCGTTTCAGAATGTTTTCCTGCTCCTGCGCTTCTGTTGTGGCTTTCGTGATTCCGTGCGGAATGCGTCTTTTATGGAGCCAGCCATTCTCTTTCATCACGCGATACACTGTCCTCCGGCTGACGTCAACGCCGTCCTGCTCAAGCGCAAGGCAGACGCGATCCACGCCGTAGTTTCGGTTATCCGGATGCTCTTCGAGAATCTTTTTGACCTTTCCCGCAAGAAGCTGACGGCTGCTGTGCCTGCCCCTGTTTCGAAGCCACCGGTAATAACCGGACTCGCTCAAGTGCAGAACACGGCACATATCCTTTGCCGTGTAGACGCCCTTGCGTTCGACTACGAACAGGTGCCGCTCACACGCTTTTACTTCTTGCGGTCTTGCGCGAAAAAACCGAGTGCGTCCTTGAGAATATTGTTTGCGGTCCGCAGCCCGGCATTTTCTCGCTCAAGCTCACGGATGCGGATCGTCTGCTCCTCTGCGCTCGGTGTCTTCGCGGGCGGTGTATTTCGGCGTATGCTGCGCCAATCCGCCAGCGTGTAGTACGCAACACCGAGCTGCTGTGCAGCCTTCTTCACGCCGATCTCGTCTGACAGCTTCAGCGCTTCTTCCTTGAATTCTTTGCTGTAATGCTTCATTGCGATTCCCTCCATCTCTGTTCTTTCAGTTTAACAGATTTTTGGGGATTTTGCGACTGCACTTACAGGGTACTACTCCAACCTCCTTCTGCGAGCAGGTCGAAGTCGATGGTGTGCTGCGGGATAAATACGTCCGTCAAACCCGGCGCGAGATCGACGAAGGCACCGTCCGCGAAATGTATGAGGACGGCTTTCCGGAGCCCAAAAGCAAGCCCTTCACTTATGTTGATGACGAGTACACAGAGCGCGCCATCGGTTGCAGCAGAACCTACTATGAATACGCCAAGGACATCTGCGAAAACTACCGGATGGATCTGCGGCGATACAAACTCATCCGGGAACGGAAGCAGTACATCGGCGTATCCAGCAGACGCCAAACTGATCGTCAAGGAAGAAGTGCCCGATGCGCAGACTTGAGACCGTGTGCAGTGTGCAAACCGTCTACATACGCATTGGAAATCACGCATAGATTGAAGCGGCAAATGCTCTGGAAAAGAGGGCAGCGATGGAAGTATTTCTGATTTTTCCTAAGTCACAGCAGGCAAAGCAGGAGCTGGCACAGGAGCTGGCAAAGTTTCAGTCCGAGCAGGTGCTGAAAAATGTCCAGAAGCTGCCCTGTTCCACGGAGCAGAAGCTGGAACTGGTGGACGCAGCGTCAAAGCACCTGAAGGCGCAGAAATGATACATACGCAAACGTGCAGACCGGCATGGGACGCCGGTCTGCACGTTATCCGTTTTCTGGATTCCTCCAGCGTGTAGGCAGGTGCGCTGCAAAGCCGGGCGGCCTCTGCTGCCTCCAGTTTTGCACGCAGCTTCAAGGTTTCCTCACGCTGTTCGGCTTTTTCATGCGCCAGATCAGAGACCATGCTGTAGTCGTTACACAGTACAGTCGAAGATTTAATAATCATGGGTCTGTATCTCCTGAATGATTCTGTAATAATTCTATCGGACTTATTTGCAGCTTTCAAGGCTCTGCTTGAAATATTTCTCCCACGTGGATTTGAAAATCTGCACGTTACCCTGTTCCCATCGCTTGAACTTTTGCAGCGGGACGCCAAGCTGCGCTGCATATGCCTTCTGCGTCAAGCCGAGCCGCTGGCGTATGGCTTTGATCTGCGCTCCCTGACCCCGCAGCAGAAACAGGTTATAGTCATCCAGCAAATCCTCCAGCGGCACTTCAAACAGCTCCGCCAGCTTCTCCATATGCTCCTTCGGATAAAAGTCCCGCCCTGCCTCTTCGTAATGGATGTAGGTACTGCGGTCGATGCCCGCATAATCCGCCGCGTCACGCTGACGAAGTCCTTTTTGATAGCGATACCACCGCAGCTTGTCCGCAATTTCCGTGATCTCAGATGCGTCCGAAAACCGCAGATTGAACTTCTCGGCATCCAAAAACTTATGTGGAAGGACGACCGGGAACTTGAGAATTTGAAGCGGCGCAACTTTTAACGTACCTGCAACATTCGCAGCCAATACATAGCTGCGGACTTTCAGGCGGCAGAACATAGACCATTTTGCCCCAAAAGGTTCATGGTTTTCCACCTCAACCGCCGATTGTTCCGCTGCGATAGCATAGCATTCTCTACGCAGCGGGCGGCGTAGGTCGCAAGGCGCGCGCCCTTCTCGGGCTTGAAGGTCGAAATGCCCTTGATGAGCCCGATGGTACCGATGGAGATGAGATCGTCCTGCTCCTCGGACTGGGTGTAGTATTTCTTTAACATGTGGTTCAAAGGCACAAGGAGCTTTTCTCTGCCCCATATCTTCCCTAAATATTGATGCAAAAGATAGTGAAGAGACCCTGTCTGGTAATATGCGGTTCGACAGCTATAATCGTCACTTGGATATATTGTATAACACACATATTCTGTTGCCTACATAAGCAAACGGAGCATGAACGAATCACAAAAGACAATATGAAATGACTCCTGCGCTTGTAAAACGTGGATTTACCTGTCATACTTTTAGCGCAAACTCAAAAGTACCAGACCTACCACATACAAGGAGGAGTCATCAGGGCAAGTATGCTTCATAAACCTGTGAAACCGTGCTTAATCTAATCTTTTTCATGCGCGCATAGCTCCTTTGTTTTTGGAAATGTCAAGAAATGTGCAGTCGGGAAACACCCAAAATCTGAAAAGCATGG
>ENA-UOJF01000848-UOJF01000848.1-human-gut-metagenome-genome-assembly--contig:-P74-NODE-848-length-24019-cov-13.573235_pt1 | contig 24019 bp, 45 predicted proteins | sample MGYA00242344_ERZ723891 | MGnify/ENA metagenome assembly ERZ723891 | reverse complement strand
CAAAGAAGGGCAACGGGTGTTCACCCCGCGCCAGGTAGAATTAATTTTTCGTTATTTGGGGGAACCGTAGATCAATTGAAAACTTCTTAAATTGAAAATTGAAAATGGAGAATTGAAAATTAATTTGGCACGGAATTCATCAATTGTCAATTGGATCGGCTTCATCTCAATAGAAGAAGGACCGGCCTAACGGAGGAGGCGTAAAGCGGTCGACCGAGCGGAGCGTTAAAAAATCTCGGCTGTTTGAGCCGAAGGCGAGTTTTCCGAGATTTTAGCGCAGCGACCGAGGCCGTAGCCTCCGCAGTGTGAGCCTTGACTTCTTTGGTTCTTTCTGGGTCAAGCCAGAAAGAACATACACGAATAAGATTACGAAACAAAAAAAGAAAAAACAATATGAAACTACAATTAATCATTGCTACCCTGCTGTGCCTATCCGGAATAACCCTGTTATTCTTAGGCTTTTGGATTCCGCCACAAGGAGAAATTGATCCATCGGTATTAGTTGCCTTTGGCGAGACATCCACCTTTGCAGGCGCTTTATTCGGGGTGGACTATAAGTATAAACGGAAAATTGAAAACTTCTAAAATTGAAAATTGAAAATGGAGAATTGAAAATTAATTTGGCACGGACTTCATCAATTGAAAATTGAGAGTTGAAAATGGAAAATGACTGTAGAGGCGTAAAACAATTGAGAGTTGAAAATTGACAATTGAAAATGACTGTAGAGGCGTAGCGCTGCTGCGCCTCAAAGCGGAATTTCGTAATAAAATGGCAATCAACAAAATAACAAATATATTTATTGTGTTTTTTGCCATTATATCCTGTGGCATTGGGATGAGGCGCAGCAACGCTACGCCTCTACAGTCGCCCTCATTATTAATTTCAATTCTCAATCGTCAATTTTCAATTATCAATTATCGATTGGATCGGCCTAACGGTGGAGGCGTGAAGCAGAATAATATCTTTTTCATTTGATAAAATGTCATTTATAAATTACCTTTGCACTATGAACAAAATAAGAGAAGTCATCACTTATAAATCCTACTTTGATGATTTTTTCAAGGAGCAGACTCCAAAAGTAAGGACAAAAATCATTAAAGTTTTGGATATTATCGAGCAGATAGAACGGATTCCTGCGACTTATCTGAAGTACATAGAAGGAACAGACGGGCTATTTGAAATACGCGTGCAGTTGGGTAACAATATCTTCCGGATATTTTGTTTCTTTGACGGCAACAGGCTGGTAGTTTTATTGAGCGGTTTCCAGAAAAAGACGCAGAAGACACCCGCAGAAGAGATCGTTAGAGCAGTACGGCTGATGACCGAATATTATGAAGAAAAAGAAAAGGAGGCAAGAAAATGAATACAAAATCATTGGATCAGATAAAAGACCAGTATTACGGGAAAGTCGGCACCCCAGAAAGAGATAGCCTGGAAAGAGAACTGGAAGCCCTTCGCATAGGGGTGAAAATCCGCGAGGCACGGGAAAAACAGAAGCTAACCCAGTCTGAGTTGGCTGAACGCATAGACAAGAAACGTTCTTTCATCTCTAAAATAGAGAATGATGGAAGCAATATGACGCTCAAAACCCTTTTTGACATCGTAGAAAAAGGGTTGGGCGGTAAGTTGAAGATAGAAGTACAAATTTAGGAAGCCTAATCATTCCAAAATCAATCATTAATCATGAAACTATCAAAAAATTTTACGTTGGACGAATTTACCCATAGCCAAATGGCTATTGAACGGGGAATATTGAATGAACCCGACGCCGAACAGCGCGAGGCCATCGGGCAGTTAGTAGATCATTTGTTGCAGCCACTCCGGGAACGAGTAGGCGAAGCCATTGCCATAACCAGCGGTTTTCGGAATCAGGAAGTAAACCGCCTGGTGGGCGGCGTTCCCACAAGCCAGCATACAAAAGGCGAGGCCGCCGATTGTTACTGCGCATCCGGTCCGGAACAGTTGTTGCAGGTCTTGCTTGAGAGCGGTCTGCCATTCGATCAGGCCATTGTCTATCGGCGGAAACGATTTCTGCATCTTTCGTATCGAAAAGACCGGTGCCGGAAGATGGTGTTGTATAAGTAGGGGAGAATCTGAATGCTCGGTGACGGGAAGATCACGCCTAACGAATGGATCAGGATGTGTCCGTGCTTCGATGCGAAAGACGAGTATAAAGGGTTTTGATCGAGATCTGATAAGCATTCTTAGATATGGTGGGTGCCATGATTTATGTTATATAGCATAGAAGTGATGAAAGAACATTGAATTTGTTGTTTCTTCATCAAAAATACCTATTTTTGTATTAAAATTACGCTCATGGCAACGCACATCCGAAAGCAGCCGTTACTGCCGCTATTGAATAATGGGTGTGCCAACCCTTGAGCTTTTATTTTTTTATAACTATGAAAGAAAGTAATTATCCGCCTGTAAAAGTGGCGATTTTGATTGACGGAGGTTTTTTCATCAAAAGGTTTAATTCTTTATATAATAAGGATAAAAAGAAAACAGGAGAAGAAGTGGCTGAGATGTTATACACGATGGCTATGAAACATGTAGGAAACAAGAATACACTGTATCGCATATTCTACTATGATTGTTATCCGCTGGACAAGAAAGCACATAACCCTGTTACAAAACGTCCAATAGATTTCAGTAAAACAGATGAATACTCATTCAAAATGGATTTAATAAACGCTTTGAAAAAGAAGAGAAAAGTCGCATTGCGAATGGGAAGCTTGAAAGATAATCATAATTGGATGATACGTCCGAATACTGTCAAGGAGTTGTTGTCTGGTAAAAAGAAACTGGAGGATCTGGTTGAAGGGGACGTTTATTTAGATGTGAAGCAAAAAGGAATTGATATGAAAATAGGCACAGATATATCATCTTTAGCTATCAAGGGATTTGTTGATACGATTGTGTTGTTTTCTGGTGATTCAGACTTCGTTCCAGCTTCTAAGCTTGCTAGAAGAGAGGGTATTGATTTTATTTTAGATCCGATGGGAGCTAATGTTGAACCTCAATTATTTGAGCATATTGATGGTATGCAAAGTACTACGCCATACGGAACGAAGAAAAAAAAGTAAGTGAATAAAGTTTGAATAAGAGACGTAAAGGCGATCTTCCACAAAGGCCAAGGATCACCGCCTCTTTCATGGTCCGGACGCTCTGAACCGACATGGAAGGTGGCGCGATTGTTGTGTCAGGTTCTAAACATTCAACCGGCTGCTATGTTGGGGTTGTAATGAAAATAAAGTAAATATCATATTTAGTGTTTGATATGAGAACAGTTGAAGTAATAGTTGAAGATGCGGGGAGTAATCTGAGTGCCTATATTGAAGGCGTTCCGGTTATTACGGTCGGTGACGACATGGAGGAAATAGAGAAAAATATGCAGGAAGCTATAGCGTTTTATCTGGAGTCATGCGAGGAAAAGAACATCACTCCAGTGGAAGTATTGCAGGGTGAGTTCACCTTGAAGTTCAAAGATCATTGAACATATACGAAAGAATGGATTAATGGGAAAGTATAAACAACAATAGTAGATATGGAATTTTTGGAATATAAAGGATATAAAGGTTCTGTAGAATATAGCAAAGAGGACGACTGCTTATTTGGCAAAGTGCAGGGATTACGAAAAGCCACTATCCTTTATGAGGGAAAGTCTGTGGATGAATTGTGTAAGGATTTTAAAGAAGGAATCGATAGTTATCTTGAAGGATGCAAGGAGTGTGGCGTGCAACCGGAAAATCCTTATAGCTGAAAACTTCAGCTGCGTATGACTTCCGAGCTGGGCAGATGAACTGGCGGCTATATATTAAAAAACTTTAGGATAAGTAAAAGACAAGTGGAAATCCCAAAAACTGGACAAAATATCCTTTTTTTAATCTATTTGTGGAGAATTTCTTGAAAGAAAAAACGGAAGAAAATAAGCTGATTATCAATAACTTAAATTCTTCCGTCTGACGTGATCGGGCTGGGATTCGAACCCAGGACCCACAGCTTAGAAGGAGTTTTTGCTAATACGAATTATGTAATTGATTTACATGTAATTATCTTGTTTGCTAGATATGAAAAAGACAAGTTTTTTACAATTCCATGCTATTTGTATGCTCTTCCAATCCTATCTCCAGTGACCCAACCATCGCCAAACTGACAATTCTTGATGTCCACGATATAGACTCCTTTTAATCCGGATACGCCTTCATTTTGGGCTTCATCCAAGAATTGGGAAGCGAGTGAGTTGTAATCTGTTCCTTGTATGGCATCAATCGCGATAACAAGAAATCCATTGTCTGTTACGATCGCTTTTTCACAAGTAAAACCTGTGATAGTTTCGATATATCCATCTGCTCCATAAACTTTTACAGTTGAATTGCTGCAAGATATTACGATAATAAGTAATGTTGCATAAAAAAGTAATTTCATCTCTAGATATTTAATTTGTTACCTATCTTCTTCTCGGTCTCATCATACTTACAACATTCAATATTTGACGGACTTCATTCAATTTGATTTCCTTATCTGGATATGTTTTCTTATCTGGATTTAAGGAGTGTATGGTTATTGTATGATTTTCTACATTATGGTCTATAATCCTTTTAATTATTATACCATCTTCGTGGATGATAACGAAGTCCCATTTGTTGAAGTGCAATTTAGAATCCTTCCATAGATCCATACGGATTTCACGACATAAGACTAAATCGCCATCCAAATAACTGTCGTGTGAACCATCATCCATACTATCCCCTTTTACTTCGAATACCAGATAATTCCCTTGCGGGGTGTGATCTACAGGGAAGGCAACCGTAGGCAGTGTTTCCACATATTCGGCATCTGCATATCCTGACAGATAACCAGCGTATGCTTTTTGGCTTACAAAGGGGAAGTTCTCAAACTCAATTATTTTTGGAACGGCTTCGTTTTTAATTTCATTTTTAATAGGCTCTCCATCTCCAGACAATAACCATGCTCTATTGTATTTAGGAAATGCTGACAATATTTTATCTGCATAATTAGGACTTATCCTTTTTACTTTTCCATCTCGGATATCATAAATTGGTTGTGCCCTATTCAATCCCATTTTTTTAGAAAGAGAGGAATATGTGATTCCTTCTTTCTCAATAATTGTTTTTAAAATCTCAGAAGCTTCCATTTTTTCCGTATTTTATTGTATATATACAGTAAAATACTGTATATTTGTTGCCGTAACAAGTACGAGGTGCTACAGGAACAAATTGATTAAACATTCCTCCGAGGAGGTTTAATATATGCACTCATGATAGCTCGTACCTATCGTGGGTGTTTTTATATTACTCTTATGAAAGAAGTATTTATAGCATGTACATTACTTTGGATTCCTTTTATCATACTTGGCATTGCGACCTTCATAAAAATACTCCGTAAAGAGCCTAATTCTCACAAAGAGGATTTTAACCCTTTTGAGGAATCTAACAAGCTTATCCGGCACGCAATAGACTCATATCGTGAAATGATGGAGGAAAAGGAACGCGCTGTCAGAGAAAACTCCGATTCTTTCCATTCTAAGCCTTAATTTCCTTTTGAATGTATCATCAAGTATTCTCATAATCACTAAATTTATATTATATACTGCTTATGCTTACTTTATTTTTGTTTATTATGATGGTTGGCTGTCCATTTGTATTCTTTATTGCCATTTTTAAAGACGGGTTTGACAAAAATCGGCATTTCCCGGGTTTGTAATCGGTTTTTGCTCTTTTGTCTCCGTTGTCAATAGATTGAATATGTAAGACGCTCTCTCGTCCGGGATATTCAGCATACCATCTAATATCATATTCAGATTCTCATTGACAATAGGGTTATTCATGATTTGTTCTTTGTATTTAAGCAATTCCATAGCTTGAAACAAAGATTCAGATAACAATTTGTTATCATTCAAAGCTTTACCTTCTATAGCAGCCAAACAAAATGCGCAGAAAGCATCCCCGTATTGATTGTTTGCTATGCAAATATTACCAGAGGTGTACTTTTGTATAGCAATGGTATATCTTTCGAGTTGTTTTCTTAAAACTGAATTTTCGTTTTTAAGTTCGCCCTTTGCCTTCTCCACCGCATCGTCTATCTTCTTGTCTATGGATATAATAGTGTATATCTGAACTCCCAAAAGAACCGTCACCCCGATAGAGGTAGTAGCGACGCTGATTTCCATAATTTCCCTGAATGAAACGTTGCCTGTTTTATCAGGATATAATGCAACCAGTATTGCCATTACACTTAGAAGAAGCGCAGCACCGCTTATCCATATTGAGTTTTCTTTCTTCATATCTATATAAATTAACAAAACATATACTATTTGTTAAATAATAAAAATATACAGTAATTTACTGCATATTTTGTATTAATACAGAAAAATACTGTATATATTTGCATCATCAATAGTTCAATCACGAAAACAAAGGTAAAAAGAACGATTGATTAAACAAATAGTATAAACACATTAAAAGTACACGATTATGAAAACATTATTTGACATAATGCTTGACCAGCTCGAAAGAGTGAACAGAGAGGCGCAAGAATACGAGGATTACTTGGCGAAACAAAAGGTGAAGGACATGAACGATGAGCTGGCAGAATTAGAAGCCATGAGTGAAGATGAGGCCTGTGATTTTTACAAGGTAGATAGTAAAGCTGATGCTTCACAATTAATCAAAGACTATTATCAATATTTAGCATAACTCTCAAATACACACGATTATGAAGACAAATTTCAGACACAAAGTTTTTTGTATGGCTTATGAAATGATGAAGGCTACAGGTAAGACATTTGCCGTCTGCCTCTCAAGGTCATGGGCTTTATACAGGTTGACAAAGCAGATGCACAAAGGCATAGTGGCTTTCGCTTATGAAAAAGCGGATGGTTCGCTTCGTAAGGCAAAAGGCACATTGAAAGATATTCAGAAGTTCATTAAGGGTACAGGCACAGAGAATTACAAGACTGTCAGATATTTTGATATTGAAGCGAATGGTTTCAGATCATTTAAGGTAGAGAATTTTATCACTGCCTACTGATATAACAGCCCGTCCGGTCTCGATACCGGGTACAATCCGTAGAAGGTATGGCGGGCACAGATGCACACTTAACCGCAATATAGCGGCCGTGAGATACAGAACATAAGCAGATCCGTTGACGTGTCCGGTGAGAGCGGTTCTTTCGATTGCAAGGGTCTAGAAAAGACAGGTGACGCTATGCGCGTTTAAACAGGCTTTTAGTAGTACGGCCACAATCATAGCCCGTCCAGTCTCGATTCTGGGTACAACCATAAACGGTTGGCGGGCACGAAACAATTAACAATATATATAATGGATTACAAGGTAGAAATAAGAGAACGAAAAGACGATGGGAAACTGGTAGTATCTGTTTGTGTTATAGAACTACCAGTTGATCGTCTTAAGAATTTAGAACACATCAAAGAGTATGTTGAAAATGCAGTGTCTTCATATTTGGAACTTGTTACTAAATAGGTAGTTAACTGTGAAAAGTCTCAAGGTATTCAACAAAGAATCCTATTAGAAAAAGAAAATCTTTAAAAACTTTTCCTTCATGATCAAGAGCTGGTAATATGCCATCTTTACATGTTTTGGGTAAATCTACCATCTCTTTGTTTAATGGTAGATTTGGGTCGAATGCGTAAACAAGGTGAGTGAATTTGATGGCTTCTTCATACAGCGACGGGTTATAAAAGATCATATCATCTAGTGTTGGTTTGAAGGACTTGTATTCTGTAAATATCTGTTCAACATTGTTCTGAATGGCTTTTGCCAAATCTAAGTACTTTTTTGTTTCCATGATTTAATCTTTTAAAGTTCACATTGCAAAGGTAAGCAAACCCTCTGAAAAAGCGTGATGCTGATGACCGAATCATCCAGAGGGAACGAATCAAAAAAAATAACGATATGGAATCAATATTCAAATCTAAGTCGCAAGCAGTATTATTTCTACTGTCTTCAATTATATCAATTGTCTGTTTTATAGGCATGTTTTTCAATCCTCTGCATATAGTAACATTTGCTATGTCGGCAGTGCTTTCTATCGCAATCTACAAAGAAAAGAATTGGTAATTAATAATATATGGATTATGAAAACAAAAGATGAATTAGAGAAACTGGAAAAGGAAGAACTGATCTCTATGGTGATGCAGTTACAAAGCAATTATGATCTATGGTATAATTCAGCCCAAAAAGCAGAAAGAAAACTGGAGGCTGTAAAGAATACGATCAGTTCTTTGGTGGTATTCATAGACTAATCGGCAGACGGTCTGAGTCCGGGTTCGATTCCCGGATGCTGGCTAATTTAAAAATTTAATGGTATGGAAAAAGTAAATAGCAAAAAGATCATGAGGGAGATGAATATCGGTGAAGAGGTTGCTTTTCCGATTTCCTCTCTGGAGACCGTACGAAACAATGTGTACCTGCTCAATACCAAATTCTACCTGCAGAAGAAAAGGTGGGAATCAGTTTCTAAAAAAGAGGAAGGACTGGTAACAGTCAGACGAATATCCTAAAGAAAAAAGCACACGATTATGGATAGGATATTGAAGGAACTGACTCCTGAGTGTGAAATCACCGCACGTCTTTATGCCCAAGGGTATGAGAAAAAGGAGATTGCCCAGATAAAATGCAGGGCCGTGAGTACGATCAACAATCAGTTACAAAAGGCATTTGAGATTCTTCATGTCAGGAATGGCCGAGAACTGGCCATGATGCTTTTTGAAAGAATTTCAGGAATACACCTCTCTATGGATTTCAGCCCAAAAGTGAGGTCGTTTGTAGCTGGATGTTTCTTAATGATTTTCTGTCTAAGCCTGTTTGAGGATAGCCAACAGGATATGCGCAGAATGAGGCGTATTAGAATAGAATACAGAATAAGGAGGACTTCATGACAATAAATGAGGATGTATTAAAGATCGTCTTGAATGATAAGACTTTTGGACAACGTACAGCAGCCTCTATTGTTGGAGGTCGTGGTAGGTTGTTTGATCTGGTAGGGAAGGGGTTGATCCGGACCGAGAAGAAATCAAATACACAGAACGGTAAATGGTTCTGTAATGCGTGGGATGTTATTAAATATGCAACTATAAAGTAATATTAAATACAATAATTATGTCACTGATTAAGAAATCAAATGAATTAGTACTTCCGTCAACCGTCAAGATGATGATTTACGGACAGGCTGGTATGGGTAAAGCTCAACCTTTGTATTGTCAAGTATTAACCCCTCATGGGTATAAGAAACTTGCTGATATTTCAATTGGCGATAAGGTTATGGGCAAGGATGGAAAAATCCAAGAAGTTATCGGTGTATATCCGCAAGGTATTCGACCTGTTTATAAAGTAACAACAAATGATGGGGCTGTTACCTATTGTGATGAAGAACATATTTGGAATGTTCGTGCAAGTTCTGGTAACAGTAGAAAAGCAGGTTTTAAAAATCTGACTTTAAAAGAGATGTTATCAAAAGGAATTGTCTGTAAACAGACACCAAGAGAGGAGCGTACCGGAAGAAAGGCGATGCCACGATTTGAAATTCCAGTGGCGGATGCAATGGAATTTCCAGAACGGGAATATGAAGTCAGTCCTTACATTCTTGGTGTTCTTATAGGTGATGGTTCTTTGACTGGAAGCGTTGCATTATTTTCAAATCCTGATATAGATAACCAAATTGCAGAAACGATAAAGGATATATTGCCATGCGAATATGAGTTAAAAAAGAATGATGCTCCGGATTGTCCACAGTATAGCATTGTTCTCAAAGGAGATGGAGAAGGATATATTCAGCGTTTAAAGCGCTTGGGATTAAACGTAAAGTCTGGTGATAAATTTATTCCTGATATTTATAAATATGGAAGCAAAGACCAACGCCTTTCTTTATTGCGTGGTTTGATGGATACCGATGGTTTTGCATACAAGAATAGGATTTATTTCTCAACCAGCAGTAAAATGTTAGCCTACGATATAGTAGAGCTTGTAAACTCTCTTGGAGGAATTGCCAATGTTCATGTTTATGAAAGAGAGGACAAAAGTGACGAGTACAGAGTAAGCATAAAAATTAAAATATGCCCATTTTCTTTGAAAAGAAAAGCTGTTGAATGGAACGACACAAAAGTTTCAAGATATATCATTGATGCAACCCGAATTGATGATTATGAGTGCGTTTGTATTAAAGTGTCTAATGATGATGAATTGTATGTAACCGATAATTATATTGTAACACACAATACAACTGTAGCTTTAAGTGCACCTAAGCCATTGTTGTTAGACTTTGATAATGGTGTGAAACGCGTAAACATGGCACATTTGGATGGTGTGGACATCGTTCAGGTTAGTTCATGGCAGGATGTTCAGCAAGTTTTGCAGGAAGACATCACCGCTTACCAGACGATCGTGGTTGACACTATCGGAAAGATGATGGACTTCATCATTTCCTATAAATGCGGTACACGGCAGCCGCAAATACGCGACTGGGGCGGCATAAACGCTGAGTTCTCGTGGATGACAAGAACGCTTTCATCGCTGAACAAGAACGTGGTATTCGTAGCCCATCGTGATACACGCAAGGAAGGTGACGACACGGTGTTCATCCCTGCCCTGAGAGAGAAGTCATACAACTCTATCGTAACGGAACTCGACCTGCTCGGTTATCTGGAAATGAGAAATGAGAACGGCGTGCAAAAGCGGACAATCACTTTCGATCCAACATCGAGAAATGACGGGAAGAACACCTGTAACCTTCCTGGATTGATGAACGTCCCTACCATAGTGGACAGCAAGGGTAATGCCATCGGGAAGAATGATTTCATAACGACCCGGGTAATAAATCCATATCTGGCTATGTTACAAGAGAAGAAGGCGGAACAGGAAGCATACAATAAGGTGATCGCTGAAATTCAGGGGTGCCTAGAGTTAGTGGCTGACGCGACTTCGGCAAACGATTTTATCGCCCATATTGACGACTTCAAGCATGTCGGCAGTTCCAAGATGAAAGCTTCGATCCTGTTAGCGGCGAAAGCGAAAGAACTTGGCCTGATATTCGATAAAACGACAAAAACATATTCGGATGCAGCCTAAGTTCAAGTTTTATGCAACGCTTCTCGATGCCTTCACCGGGTATCTGAGAAGCGATGCCATTTGGGAAAGGTATTGGGCGTTCAGCGAGAATCCCCCGCATACCCCTGATGAGTTTAAGGAGAAACAATTCCAGAGCCTGATTGATACGATTAACCGTGTGCCGTTCGATAGTGAGGCAGCCGATAAGGGAACTGCTTTCAATGAGGTAATAGACTGCATGATTGAAAATCGCAAGTCTGAAACAGTACAAGTAGAAAGATTGTTATCCGATACGGCGAACGGAAGACAGGCATTAGTCGGATTGAGAGCCACTTACAACAACCGTCAGTTTGATTTTCCTATCTCCATTTGCCGTGAGTTTGCCGCCTATTACAAAGGTGCGTTGCCCCAGCAGCGGGTTGAGTCTATTCTTCATACATGTTTCGGAGATGTGCTTGTATATGGGGTGATTGACGAGCTGATGCCCCTGTCTGTACATGACATCAAGACTACAGGCAACTACTATGTGGGGAAGTTCAAGGATCATTGGCAACACATTGTTTACCCGTATTGCTTAATGAGAAATGGTAGCGACGTGAGGTTGTTTGAGTACAACATCACGGACTTCAAGAATACCTATACTGAAAGCTACACTTTTGTGCCAGAACGGGATATTCCTATCCTAACGGATCATTGCGAGGAATTTATCCGGTTCTTGAATGATAACAGAAATTTGATAACTGATAAGAAGATTTTTGCAGAAGATGCCTAATCAGATAACCGGAAGGCTGGTCGCTATCGGCCAGACCCAACAAATTCCATCAAAAAATGGTGGCAACCCGTTTCTGAAACGTGAGTTTATTCTTGACGCTACGACTCACGACCCCTATACAGGGGAACGAAGCCAATACGAAAACATTTTGCCACTTGAAGTAAGTGGCGACAAATGTACCGAACTTGACCAGTTCAGAATCGGCGATGTGATAACGGTTTCCTTCGCCCTTCAAGGTCGTGAATGGACAAATCAGGACGGACAGGTTAAACGCATGGTGTCAATCAGGTGCTATAAACTGGACGTTCGGCGATCAGTATACCAGTCGGCCCCAGCACTTGCCCAGCCGGAGGTGATACCGCAACAATTTCCTCCAGAAGTAAATGCAAATGGGAATCCTAAAGACGATTTACCTTTCTAGCCTATGAGTTTATTTAATCTAAAAAATGAATATGATATACCCAAGTTTAAGGCTTATGTAAACAAGTTGTTCCAGGAACGTGCAGTAGTAGAGGTGAGAAAGAAACTGCCTAACCGCACACTGGCCCAAAACAGCTATTTACATCTGCTTTTGGGGTATTTCGGTAGTGAGTACGGTTGCAGCCTTGATGAAGCCAAAATTGACTTCTATAAGAGGACTTGTAACCGTGATTTGTTTGAGAGAAAGACAGTCAATAAGAAAGGAAAAGAAGTAACCTATCTGAGAAGTTCTGCCGAGCTGACAACTGGTGAAATGACCCTTTCGATTGACCGCTTCCGGAACTGGAGCGCATCTGTCGCTGGTATCTATTTGCCGGCTGCCAACGAACAACAGATGCTTATCTATGCACAACAGGAAATGGAACGAAATAAAGAGTTTATTTGATTATGGACAAATTTTTAGGACAAGACATTCCTGAACAGGAACGCTGGCAGTTCTTGCAGGACAATGCCGATGCAGTAGAGAAAATCGGCTACACACACCGATTCACCCCCGAAGAACTGGCTCAGAAGAAAGAAACCTTAGCCGAGGTATCCATCACCATCAATGATGTTGAGATAGAAAAGAAAGAGGCTATGGAAAGCTTCAAAGAACGTCTGAAGCCTTTGAATGAAGAAAAGCAGGAACTTCTGGACCACATAAAAAGAGGTTCGGAGTTCGTGGAAAATGAAGAATGCGCTAAAATCCTCTTTCATGAGGAAAAGATGGCCGGATTCTATAACAAGTTAGGTGAGCTGGTTTATAGCCGTCCTATCATGCCACAAGAAATGCAGAAAACAATGTTTAGTATTAATCGTAAAACAGGAACAGAATCATGAGTGAGAACAAGATCAATTTGATTGTACCGAAAGATTATAACGGCAAATCTGTCGAAGTAGTATTGAGAGAAGGCAAAGCCCCTGTTGCTCTTGATCCGAAAGAACCGGAAAAAGTTGTTATCAGTGGAACTATCGATGCACCTTTCAGATGGCTGGAAAAGCGTGTTGAACTGATTAATCAAAAATCGGCCAACATTATCGTAAATCGTGATAAGATGGGGCTGGCTTTAACCATTGACGAAACCAACTACTATCAGACTAAAATAGGTGGAATCCTACAGCCATCAAAGGAAATGCAGGAATTCGGCATCAATACCGATAAGAAGTGGGAACCTATCAAACTGTCTCAATTTTTCAAGATGCACCGTGCTTTCTTCAAGGATAAGTCAGAGAACATGATGCTGGTTTCCACTTTGAGGAATTTCAAGGCAAAAGTGAACCAGGACATTGAACGAAGCAAGGAAGAAAACGGTAGCAAAATAGACAACTATTCACAGGTTGTAGATTCCAATCTTCCGAAATCCTTTAAACTGAATATCCCTCTTTTCAAAGGATTCGCCTGTGAAGAAATCGAGGTTGAAATCTATGCAGATGTGGATGGACGGGAAGTTTCTCTCTCTTTGGTCTCTGCCGGAGCAAATGAAGCCATTGAAGAATACAAAAACAAGGTGATTGACGAACAGCTCAAACACATTAGACTCATTGCTCCAGACATCGTAATTATTGAAGTTTAATCGTAAATGATAATTATATGGAAAATGAATATATACCCGACTGGAAAGTATGGGAATAATCGTAATCGCAGAGATATTTATAAGTTGTTAGTAGCGACCTTCGCCGTCCGTGAGGATATGCGGAGGTTTTTGGGTATCGAAGATTAAAGGTTAGATCTTTTTACAAAATAATGGAATGCAGGTTCGAATCCTGCCGGTATCACAAACTAAAATATAGAATTATGCCATATTACATAAAGCGTAAACCTAAAAAGAAGAAAGAAAAACCTTTACCCCTATTTGACAAGGCGGGTATCAAAGTAAAGAAGAAGCCGGATTTGGTGGCCAAACTCGATAAAGTTTTCAGCCGCTATATCCGGCTTCGTGATTGTATGCCGAACGGGTATTTCCGATGCATATCATGTGGTCAGATAAAGCCGTTTGAACAAGCAGATTGCGGCCACTTCCATTCGCGTCGCCACATGGCTACACGTTTCGATGAGGACAATGCCCACGCAGAGTGCCGGGCTTGTAACCGATTCAGTGCTGATCATCTGATACGCTATGAAGCGAATCTGAAAGCAAAAATCGGTCAGATGCGGTTTGATAAATTGGCGTGGAAAGCCAGTCAGCCAAAGAAATGGACTGATTTTGAATTAATAGAACTCACGAAGTATTATAAGGCTTTGGGAGATAAACTGAGTAAGGAGAAAGGCTTATGAGTTACATATTGCGAGATTACCAGCAGAAAGCCAGTGATGCCGCAGTCAGCTTCTTTGCCAACAAGATGAAGAAATCAAATGCTATTATGGTGTTGCCGACAGGGGCGGGGAAGAGCCTTGTTATAGCCGACATCGCCAGTCGCCTTGATGGACATACGTTGGTATTCCAGCCTTCGAAAGAAATCTTGGAGCAAAACTACCTGAAATTATGCTCGTATGGTATTATGGACTGTTCCATATATTCAGCTTCGTTCGGTCGGAAAGACATCTCAAGGATCACGTTCGCTACGATAGGGAGCGTGAGGAACCATCCGGAACTCTTTCTGCATTTCAAGAACATCATTATTGATGAATGCCACTTAGTCAATCCGAAGGAAGGTATGTATAAAGAGTTTCTTTCAATGCTTAAATGTAAGGTGCTTGGGCTGACAGCCACACCTTACCGACTTTCCTCGAGCCGGGATTTCGGGAGCATGTTGAAATTCATCACCCGGACCCGGCCATGTGTTTTTTCTGATGTTATTTATCAGGTACAGATTTCCACATTATTAGATATGGGGTATCTTTCAAAGCTAAACTATTATCCGATGAATCCAGTCGGATGGAACGAACTTAATCTGAAGGTGAACACTACTGGTGCCGATTATACGGATAAATCTGTGGTAAAGGAGTATGAACGTATCGACTTCTACGGGTTTCTGGTGAGTATAGTCCAAAGGCTTATGAACCCGAAAAGTGGTGTCAAGCGTAAAGGCATATTGGTATTCACAAGGTTTCTGAAAGAAGCCGAAAGGCTCACGATGTCTATACCAGGAACAGCCATTGTTTCTGGCGAAACGCCTAAGTCAACGCGTGAAATGATATTAAGGCAGTTCAAGTCTGGAGAGATCCCGGTAGTGGCCAATGTCGGCGTACTTACTACCGGATTTGATTATCCAGAGTTGGATACGATTGTCATGGCTCGTCCAACGATGTCGCTCGCCTTATGGTATCAGATCGTGGGCCGTGCCATCCGTCCCCATCCAAATAAGGAAGCCGGATGGATCGTCGATCTATGTGGTAATATCAAACGCTTTGGAGAGGTCAAGGACTTGCGGCTGGTGGATGGTGGAAACGGTAAATGGGCTGTATATTCAAAGGGCCGACAATTGACAAACGTAAGATTCTAATGGTATGGACATTCTGAATATAATCCGTCGTTTGCAAGATAAACGGCGGATGGATAAAATAACCCCGGATCACGTGCCGGAGGTGGATTTGATGGGCGAGATCAACAATGAGGCTAGAAAGGAACTGAATGAGCTATACTCGTCTGGGAAAATAGGAGTTTGTAAGACGCTGAATGGTAAAGCGGTTTTTGTGAAGGAATAATATGGAAAAAGGATTTATTAAACTGTCCCGGTCATTCTTCGATAACAAGATATGGCAGGCCGCCCGGGCATTTAGTGAGTGCGAAGCGTGGCTTGACTTGATACAGTCAGCACGATTTGAGGCATCACCGACTACGTCGCGCATCGGGTGTTATGAAGTGACATGGGGAAGAGGGCAATATCCTGCATCCAACAGATTCCTGGCAAAGAAATGGGGACGGTCTGAACAATGGGTGAAATCATTCTTGGGTAAGCTGAAACGGGAAAATATGATCGTTACGGATAATAGTCAGGGAGTGAACGTAATCACACTGATTAATTATTCTAAATATAATGGTGATATAATAGAAAATAACCCAGCTGATAACTCGCTAAATAACTCACTTAAAGACGTTAATTATAACGAGTTACAAAGATTGGTAACCCACTTAGTAACCCAGCAAATAACCCAGTTGAGAAATGAGCAACCCACCTCTAACCCAAATAATAAGAAAGAAGAAGAATATAATAATAACTATTCTTTACGAAGTTCTAACGAACTTCTTTGTGGAACTTCTCAGTCCCACGAGGAAAGAATCGACTACCGGAACCTCGTTTCTTTTTTCAATGACACCACCAAAGGGGTGTTTGGTAATATCCGATACCCACTTTCAGACAAGCGGAAAGGAATGATCAACGCCCGCATTAAGGAGCATGGCAAAAGGGCATTCGTTGAGATGATCCAAAAGGCTTATGAAAGCGATTTCCTCAAAGGGCAAAACTCAAGGAATTTCACGGCCACGTTCGATTGGCTAATAAAACCAACAAATTTTGAAAAAGTAATCTCAGGTAATTATGACAACAAAAATAGCCGAAATTTTGTCTCTGGCACAGATGGAGACGAAGAACTCATGCGAAATATCGCTGAGGGAATCGCCAGGGGCAATTATGAAAAACAGCAACGGGGAGATGTCGGTTAGCCTGTACAATGGCCGTTCTGCTGACCCAAACGAAATAGCTGTTGGTATGAAACGCCTTAAAGTAGCATTTCCTAAAATGGATAATGCATTCTTTAATCTTCTTGCAGAGCGCGTGATGGACAATGGCTTTTCATCAGAAAGATTGAAACATGCCATAAATCATGTACTTGACAATTTCCAGTATAAGGAATTGAATATTTCTGATATTATCCGGTTTGACAAGCGGGTAAGGTTGTATTCCTATAACGAGGTTTGTGTTTTGGTTTCGAAAGGGCTGGCTTCGTTTACTGATTTTGAAAAAAGAGAAATAAACGGGACTGTTTATCGTGTGTTGAAGTCTGAATTGGTTTAAAGTATATTTGTTTGTGTATAATATGATTAAGTTAAAAACAGAACGTAAATCATTTGGGGTTGATAGTAGATATGAATACATAGCCCTATATTGTAATGATCAGATAGAGAACATGGTACTGGACTTGGAACCTCTCATATCTGGTATGCCTTATTTTAGGCGTAAGGTAAAGAATCTTTTTAATCAAATGAAGAGAGAAGTAAGATCGTATTCTGTTGACCGAAGACGGCATACAGAAATAAGCGAGTCGGAGTTTGCAGACTTAATGATCGAGATGGAAGAACGATATAAAAAGTATATCGATATACTGGTAATCAGTATCTCTAACAGTTTACTTAAAGATCGTATATCCGGCAACGACAACACTGTTCTCTCTAACTTACTTGCAATGGGAATGATAGGACAAGTAGGACATTGTACTAGGGATATTTTTGTAAAAAGCGTACAAAGTAGGTTTGGTATTCTATACACGTCTGATGTACTTGATTATCTCTATTTGGAGAAGTTCAATCATTATCTGGTCGAGTTGTATAATGAGCTGGCAACAAAAGTATTTGGGATAGATGACCGTATATACCAAGGTAAAGTGACGGAAGCTTTCAACGCATTTATTGTGAAGATATTGGGAGAAGGAGAGTTTAAAAGAGTAATAGAGAATGTAGGAATAAGATGTGAAAATGAATAAGTTGAATTATGAAAAGCATCGTTCGTATCTGGTTGGCCGTATCCGTTTCAACGAATCTATCAGATGTCATAGAGTTGCTGAAAAGTACAAACGTATGCTGAATGAATTGGATAAGGAGTACGAAAATGAATGTAGGATTATTACCAGTAGATAGCAATTATCCTAATTTGGCATTAATGAAACTGTCTTCGTATCATAAGTCCATTGGAGACAATGTAGAATGGTATAATGTGTTTGGTCATTACGATAAAGTATATATGTCTAAGATCTTTAGCTATACACCTGATTATTGCTATTATATCAATTGTGATGTTGAAAAAGGTGGAACAGGATATGAGATACGAAAAGTATTACCAGACATAATAGACAAGATGCAACCTGACTACAGCATATATCCTTTGATTGACAAACGTACTGCATATGGTTTCCTGACACGTGGATGCCCTAACAAATGCAAATGGTGCGTAGTTCCTATGAAAGAGGGAAATATCAGACCATATATGGATGTAGAGGAGATTGCCATTGAAGGGAGAAAAAATCTTATACTGATGGATAATAATATTCTAGCCTCCGACTACGGTATCGGTCAGATAGAGAAAATTGTCAAGTTGGGATATAAAGTTGATTTTAACCAGGCACTCGATGCAAGGCTCGTCACGGATGATATAGCTAAGCTTCTGTCCAAAGTTAAATGGATTAATCGTATAAGATTCGGATGTGACACACAAGGTCAGATAGCAGAATGTGAACGAGCCACTTCTCTGATAGATAAATATGGTTATCATGGGGAATATTTCTTCTACTGCATTTTGCTTGACGATTTTAAAGAGTCATTTAGCAGAGTAAATCATTGGCGGAATAAAGGGAAAAGATTTTTGCCCCATTGCCAGCCTTATAGAGATCCTAATAATCCACGCCAGATCATACCACAATGGCAAAAAGATTTGGCTTCGTGGGCTGATAAGAAGTGGATATTTAGATCATGTGAGTTTAAGGATTTTGAACCAAGAAAATCATTTAAGTGCAATGTGTATTTTAAATAAAAACATTAAGCCATGAAAATAAAGGACTTTGATGAGAAAGTACGTATAGGGTCTCAAATCTCATTCAATGGAATGGCATATGCAGTCGTTGACATTGATCGAAGAACACATGAGGCCATTGTCGGTAAGGCTGCTATACGAATCCGCTGTTCGGAGTTTGAATTGTACACAGGAGGGAAAGTCGCTCCATGTAAATACAATGATCCGCATGTCAAGCTGGGGAGGCCGGGGAAACCGGTTGTTGCCGTATTCCAGAATGGTAAGAGGAAAGTATTCACCTCTCTTTCAGAAGCGTCCGACGTCTTGGGAATATCCCGTCACACGATCAATAGAGCTCTTCACGGCGAAAATACGCAAGTAGTCGGCATCCGCTTTGAATGGTGAGGAACTGGATAGGATAAAGATTGCATTTTATGGAAAAGTTGAAAGTATATTACGGTTGGGCTAAGCTTGGAAATGTCCGAAAAAAACGTGCCTTATCTGTCATGTTTGAGAACGAAAAACAGGGCTGCAGAAGTGACCGTGGGCAAAGATGCCTAAGGACAATTCAGGACACCGTATTCGAACGGTATCAGACGGAAGCGGAAGAAAAGGAAGGTCGGAAGCAAAACCGAATATTCACCGAGTTCAGTCTATTCCTCGATGAGAAACCGATAAATGGCAGTCTTGAAAGATGTTTACAGGTTAATAGCGAAGCTGATAAGAACCATGTATCTAAGGCTATGCGTGATAAGATTTCCGAAGTGTTACGGACAGCCTTCATGCAAGCGAATCCAGAGTATAAAGAACCCACATGCCAACTCTCTTTAAATTTTGAATGATATGGGAAAGCAGGAAAGCGTGAGTGATTTTTATCAGTACGCAAAGGATTTGGCCAAAGCTGAAAATGAGCTGAAGGTTGATCGGTGGGTTGAGGTCACTCTTTATTACGGATATGCAGATAAACAAGTAAGTCTTTATCACTACAACCTTCCCCGTGAAATGTATTTCCGCTACCAATGGGTGATCAGATGGAGGATGGCGAAATTGCAGTGTCAATATCCAAAACAGATTATTGGTATAAGTCTGTATCACTATGATAAGCGTTCTGGAGAATCGATGGAACTTAATAGTTGTTTGTCTAAGCTGATTTCTGCAAAAGCCCAGGTGACGAAAGCAGAATGTAGGATGAATGAGTACATCGAGCACAACCGTCAGCATAACCTATTCTTCGACGAGGTGACTGATGAGGATCTGGTTAAGTTCCGGAGTAAGCTGGAAAGGAAAAAGGCGTATGTCACTGAATGCGAGAAACGATTAAAACAGTTAGTAGAAAGGAGAAACGAGAATGGACAAAAACAGATTTAACAAAGCAATAGAATTAAACAATAAAATAGAAGAGTATAAAAAGCATAGGGAAGCACTCGAACGATCAAATATTAAATATGGTGGTGGATTGATATTTACATACAATAACATGCACAATGATGTACCATTAAGAGAAGAAATTTTTGGTAAGGATTTCTTTCAAAACTATATGAAGACTTTGGACAATAAGATAGAATCAATGCAAAAAGAGTTTGAAGAATTATGACAAGAGAAGATATTGAAAATGCAGGAAGAATAGAGCGTGAAAAAGTTATCAAAGAATTGCAGGATGGCTATAATAAACATCATGATATTAACCATTACACCATAGCAACTTCTACGGTAGACAAATATACTTTACCGTTATTTATTGCTGGTGTGGAATGGTTTAGAAAGTCTTTGTTCCATAAGACAAAAGATGAAGTTCCGCAACCAATCGGTGATTATGCAAATGAGGTCTATCCGCAAATACCTTGTCTAGTCAAAGGACAGCTATCAACAGGATATGGTTATGGAGTACGATATTGGAACGTAGAATGTCAGGTATGGGATGATGAAGAATGCGACGATTACGAATGTGGCAAGGACGCCGTAGAAGAATGGGCTTATCTGGATGATATAATAGGAAATATGGAGGATTAGCTATGGCGTCAATTAAACAGGAAGCAAGGCTGGCCAACGGACGCAGTCGTCAGTGTGAGAAATGCTCATTTGGAGACGGAAGATGCACCCTTGAACTTCATCGTGTGTGTTCAGACAATTTTGTTGAGGGGTTTATTAAGGGTGTGAAGTTTATAAAGAAACAAATGAAGCAGGAATAAGTAATGGAATTCAAATCACAAATAGCCACCACTCGTGAGCAGTCCGATAAACTGCTTGCGTTAGGATTGAAGCCTGAAACGGCGGATATGTATCTGAAATACGATGGTAACTCGTTCTTTATTACCTACACCCTTACGGCAAAAGACAAACTCGTACCTTATACTTTAAAGGAAGAGGATATTCCTACATGGAGTCTGTCTCGCCTGTTGGAATTATTGCCCGTTGAAGTTCCCGATTCTAAATCCGGATTTGAATCACACCATCCTGAGTTGATAATCCATGAGAAGGGATATAATATTTCGATAAGAAGATACACCGCAGATTGTCTTGTAGGAACTCACATAGAAGATAGCCCAATAAATTGCTGTGTGTCAATTATTGAATGGCTTATAAAGAACAAACTTTTCAATAAAGAATACCTAAAATGAAAGACTTAAACCAATTAAGAGATAAAGCCTACCAGTGTGCAGTTGCCCACGGCTGGCACGAAGAAAACTTGAGTGACGAACATTTCCTTTGCCTGGTAATATCTGAACTTATGGAAGCCGTGGACGCTGAAAGGAAAGGGCGATATGCTTCAAAAGACAGGTTTGTTAGAGAATTTGAATATATCGTGACCGAACAAAGGTTACGTAATGATGCTTATGATGTGGCTTATATACTTGTGTTCGATAAATATATAAAAGATACGGTAGAAGACGAGCTGGCCGACGCTTGCATACGTATTTTCGATTTAGCAGGACTGAGAAAAATTAATCTTTCTGATATATCTTTTCCCATTTACAACAGTGATGATCATAAAAATAGCCGAAAATCTCTGACTTTTACCGAATGGGTTTATGATGTGACATGGGTTATATCGGGATTTAACAAAAATAATTATCCGATTGGATACTTGGTTGTTGGCATTCTACAGGAAATATGCTGTAAAGCTGAACTCATAGGTTTTGATATACTTTGGCACATTGACCAGAAGATGAAATACAATGAACTCCGGCCATATAAGCACGGAGGCAAGACGTATTAAAAAAAGAAGGAGCCAGCCCACACGATTACAAGCCGACTCCTCACACACGATTATGATGCAAATATACTATTTCCATTTTAAATCATTGTGTTATGACAAAAGAATTTTCATCTATTGTGGAGTTAAAGGCTATCAGAGAACAAAAATCTAGATTATCAGAACGTGAACAGGAATTATCGGAACCTATGCTAACTGATTTTGCATTGATCCCAGAAATATATTCTTGGTTCAAAGAAATACTTTCCCAATCAGACTGTCCTCCAAATTTTGAGAGTGTCACCCAACGGAAGAAATTCCTTTTTATCGTACTATTCTTGTTTGCGCCCAGTGTATTGGCTGGCGGTCGTCTACCAAATGGTATCCGGGCGGAGATTGCCGGCGTATTCCCGGATGTCTCGCCGTGTGTAATCTCAAATAATATCGCTGATGTCTCCTTTATCTACCAGCAGTATAAAGATTTCCGGCAGGATATTGAATTTATTTATAATCAGGTTTTAGAGAGAATGAAAGTCAAAGGGGTGATCAAGTAAAAAAGCCGGAGCGTTATGCTTCCGGCTTTGTAATGTTATTATGTTTTTTAGGATTCTAACAAAAGAAGTTGTTCATTTATTATTTGAGCGTTGTTTGTTGCTCGTATTATTATTTTATCATTTAGAAGTATATCTAGAATAGACTCTTCTGTTCCATCTTCTTTTATAATTGGAAAAACCCATGAACCAAACTCTTCAACAAGATTTGGAAAAGATATAATAGCATATACAACCTTATTATTAGGTATAATTCCATTATTTCTAAAATATCTAACAGTATCCTTAATTTGTGTTACCATTTTATTAGGATATTTTGCTGCTTTTTTTTGCGCTCTTTCTAAATCTTCAGCATATTTTGTTTCAATAAATAGAACCCATTCTTTAGTATCACAATTTATAGGAAATAAAACACATTCACATTGTTTAGAGTAAGTACTTCTATTTAATGGCAGTGCATTCTTTTTAAAACCGTCAAAAAAAATCTGTATATTTCGGTCATTCTTCAGAGAAACACTGTTTATTGAGCCCGATTTAGCCCCTGAAATTTCAACATTACCATCATTTTCCTTAGCCCAATCTGCAATATAAAGATATGGATTATATATAGATACAAATATATGTCTATTTCTTACTCGTCGAAACGCAAAAGATAATCTATTTTTCATAATCATTGGGATTGAAATAGTTGAGCATAGTATAATATTCGTTCATTGTTTCATTCATTATCTTATTAAAATAGTGTTTCCCAATACTTCTGGTATTATTTTCCTGTATGGAAACAGTTTGACCATCATTTATTTGCCAGGCAGAAACCAATTTAGGATTAATCCAAGATTTATAGGATTCTAAAGAATTTGCTATTTCTTTAGGCATGTTATCTTTTACTAGCCATCCCATCATACAATTATTTAAAGCATATAATATATACGGGCTATGAGTTGTAATAAATAATTTATGTTCTTTTTGTTGAATAATATTCAGTATATAATACAATAATTTCTTTTGTGTAGAAGGGAATAAATTTAATTCGGGTTCTTCAATATACAAACTTGTATAATTTGTTTTGATAAAATGTGCGAAATATCCAGATACTAATTTTACAAAATTCATACCTTCTTTAGGAATATGTATGCCTTTTTCACTTTTAGTAACCTTTAATATTGAGTTCAAATATTCATTTATTCCTTTTTCGTCGTTTATATCAATTTCAGTATTAGAAATAGTATTTTGTATTGATTTCATCAAGATTTGGTATGTTAATTTAGCATCCCTTTCCTTGTTTTCAATAT
>ENA-UOJF01000802-UOJF01000802.1-human-gut-metagenome-genome-assembly--contig:-P74-NODE-802-length-24972-cov-18.818718_pt1 | contig 24972 bp, 20 predicted proteins | sample MGYA00242344_ERZ723891 | MGnify/ENA metagenome assembly ERZ723891 | reverse complement strand
CAGAAGAGAATTCCACTGTATAAATGGATGGTAGAATTAAACTTTGCAATTTTCAGTTTATTAATACGTGATTTTTGTGCGTTGAAAAGAGTATAACAGTTTTGTATAATAAAAGGAGAACAATTGAAAAATAAAAAAGAAAAACAAAAGAAGCTACAGTGGCATCCGGCATTCTGTTCAGCCTTGCGCCTGGAACTGCTGGAGGATGCAGAAAATCTGGAATTTACCGATGAGTTCCAGCTTACGGAGAAACCCTTGCAGATTGACTGTACGGTTGTAAAAGTAAAGAAGAACTGCAAAATAAAAAATGAAATCGGGAAGATCTTCCGGAAACACAACATTTTTGAATATAAATCCCCGAAGGATGAGCTGAACATTGATACTTTTTACAAGGCGGTTGCGTATGCATGCCTGTATAAAGTATTACCAAATCATGTGGATGAGATTCCGGCAGAGGAGATTACCATTACACTGATTCGAGACCGCAAGCCGGTGAAGCTGCTGGGGGAACTGGAAAAATCCGGGTATGGATATAAAAAAGAAGCAGCAGGAATCTACTATGTCAATGGCGCGATGTTCCCGATGCAGATCATAGAGTCATCGGAACTGGATGTGGATATGCATGTACAGCTAAAAGCATTGACGAATCATCTGGAGGAATCGTTGATGCGTCAGTATTTATTGCAGGTGAGTACCTTTGAGGGAAGGGAGAAGAATCTTGCAGATATCGTGCTGCAGGTCATTGTAAACAGTAACATGGAGAAAGTACGGGAATGGAAAGGAAGTGAACAGACAATGTGTGAAGCATTAAGAGTACTGATGAAAGAGGAACTGAAAGAGGAGCGAGTGGCGGGCTTGCGCGAGGGTCGTCTTGAAGGTCAGCGCGAAGGTCAGCGAGAAGGACAGATTCGTGCATATGCATCCCTGGTGCAAGATGGGATCATCCCCGTGGAAATAGGTGCGGAAAAAGCGGGAATGTCTGTCGATGATTTTACAAAAGAAATGAAGCTGGCAGGTTATGTAACCCCTGCGGTATAAAATCAGAACATAAAATGTGTGGTGCCCGTGGTTGCACCACACATTTCATTTTAATTTAAGAAAAGTTTTATATAATAGGAATTGTTCTGGAAATCAGTTCGTGATAGTATAAAAGCTATGCATATGAAAAGGAGTTAAATCATGGGAAAAATATTTAAAAACATGCTCCCATACTGGAAATGGATTCTGGTTATTGTGGCTTTTCTTGTGATGCAGGCATTTTGTGATCTGTCCCTGCCACAGTATACATCAGATATTATCGATGTCGGAATCATGAGCAGCGGAGTGGAGCATATTCTTCCGGAAGAAATGACACAGGAAGATTTTGTGTCAGCACAGCTTTTTATGACCAGCAGGGAAAAGAAAACATTTGCCGCCTGTTATAAGGAGCCGAAAAAAGATGGAAACTATGTGAGAAATTGTGAAGAGGATACGCTTGACGATATGGATGAGTCTCTGTTGGAGCCGATCGTCATGGTATATCAGATGTCCCAGATGAAGGAGTCCGATATTGACGAGAAGGCTTTCACGGGGAAAATGGGAACGGATGGGACGCAGGTAGATATGAAGCAGCTGATGCAGGCACTGGCAGCCGGCCAGGTACCGGATCAGCAGATTCTTGAGATGCGAAAGCAGGTGTCTGGACAGATTGATGCGATCGGATCTTCTACATTGAAATCCATGGGTGTGACCTATGCGATCTCCTGTGATAAAAATGCAGGTGTGGATGTAGATGCCATTCAGAAACATTACTTATGGACCACCGGAGCAAAGATGCTTGGTTTTGCGCTGCTGATGGTTATGGCGGCAGTGGTTGTCGGATATTGTGCTTCCCGTGTGGGAGCATCCATCGGACGGGATCTGCGTGATAAGACATTCCGCAATGTTGTACAGTACTCCAATGCAGAGATGGATCATTTTTCAACGGCATCCCTGATTACGAGAAGTACCAATGATGTACAGCAGATTCAGATGGTGACTGCAGTATTTCTGCGAATGATTCTTTATGCTCCGATCATTGGAATCGGTGGTGTGATTAAGGTTGCACAGACCCATGCAGGAATGGAATGGGTGATCGCGCTTGCGGTGCTTGTTATTCTTGGATTTGTAATGCTTCTTACCTCCCTTGCCATGCCGAAGTTTAAGATTATGCAGAATCTCGTGGACCGGCTGAATCTGGTTTCGAGAGAGATTCTGACAGGATTAAATGTCATTCGTGCATTTGGACGGGAAAAACGGGAAGAAGAGCGGTTTGATGAGGCCAACCGCAATCTGACAAAGACGCAGTTGTTTACCAACCGTGTTATGACATTTATGATGCCGGGAATGATGATGATCATGTACTGCATTACGCTTCTGATTGTGTGGATTGCCGCAAAGAGGATCGATGGCGGATATATGCAGGTTGGTTCCATGACGGCATTTATTACTTACACAATGATGATCGTTATGGCATTTCTGATGCTGACCATGATGTCTATCATGATGCCGAGAGCCGGTGTGGCTGCAGAGCGTATAGATGAGGTTGTACGCACAAAAAGTACGATTACAGATCCGAAAGAGCCGGCTGCCATGGAACAGTGTGAGGGTGTGATTGCCTTTCATCATGTAAATTTCCGGTATCCGGGAGCCACGGAAGATGTGCTTTCGGATATTGATTTTGTTGCAGAGCCGGGAAAGACCACTGCAATTATCGGAAGTACCGGATGTGGTAAATCTACGCTGGTCAACCTGCTTCCGCGTTTTTATGATGTGACAGGCGGAGAGATCACGCTTGACGGAACGGATATCCGCAAGTATACATTGCAGGATCTGCGGGAACATATCGGATTTGTACCACAGAAGGGAATTCTTTTCTCCGGTACAATTGCAAGCAATCTGCGCTTCGGGGCAGAGGATGCGTCAGATGAGCAGATCCGGGAAGCAGCGGAGATTGCGCAGGCAACAGAGTTTATTGACAGCAAACAGGATGGGTATGAGAGTGCGATTGCACAGGGCGGAAGCAATGTTTCCGGCGGACAGAAGCAGCGGCTTGCCATTGCCAGAGCAATTGCAAAAAATCCAAAGATTTATGTGTTTGATGACAGTTTTTCCGCTCTGGATATGAAGACCGATGCGGCACTCCGCAGAGCGCTTGAGACAAAGACGGAACATACGACCGTGATCATTGTCGCACAGCGAATCAGTACAATTCTGCATGCGGACCAGATACTGGTACTCGACGATGGAAAGATTGTCGGAAAAGGCACGCATGAGGAATTACTGCACAATTGCGAAGTTTACGAGCAGATTGCCAGGAGCCAGCTGTCTGCCAAAGAACTGGGACTTTCTGAGGAGGTGAAATAAGATGGCAGAACAACGTACAAGAAGACCTCGCGGTCCGATGGGCGGCCCGGGCAGAGGAATGATGCCGGGAGAAAAGCCAAAAGATTTCAAAAACTCTATCGAAAAACTGGTTCGTTATCTCGGAAGATACTGGTATGCAATCGTTGCCGTTATGATTTTTGCGGCGGTGTCTACCGTCTTTTCCGTTGCCGGACCAAAGGTTATGGCACGTGCAACGAATGCATTGGTGGAAGGTCTCGGAAAAAAGATCGCGGGAACCGGATCTATTGATTTTACCTATATTGCCAAAGTGTTATTGTTTACACTTGGCCTGTATATCTGTTCTGCAGTATTCAGTTTTATACAGGGAATGATCATGACAGGAATCACGCAGAAAACCTGTTACCGCATGCGTAAGGAAATTTCAGAGAAAATCAACCGCATGCCAATGAAATATTTCGAGAGCCGCACGTACGGAGAGGTGCTATCCCGCATCACCAATGATGTGGATACACTTGGACAGAGTTTAAATCAGAGTGTGACGCAGATCATTACGAGTGTGGCAACACTGGTCGGAACACTTGTGATGATGATTTCAATTTCCGGAATTATGACATTGATTTCACTTGTGATTCTTCCGGTATCTGCCATCCTGATTTCGTTTATTATCAAACATTCGCAGAAATATTTCCGCCAGCAGCAGGAATATCTGGGACATATCAACGGACAGGTGGAAGAGGTCTATGGCGGACATCTGGTGGTGCAGGCATATAATAAGCAGGAGAGCACCATCAAAAAATTTGAAGATACCAATCAGATTCTGTTTCAATCGGCATGGAAGTCCCAGTTTTTATCCGGACTGATGCAGCCGATCATGCAGTTTGTCGGAAACCTCGGTTATGTCGGAGTGGCAATTTCCGGAGGACTTCTGGCAATCCGCGGAACCATCGGGGTTGGTGAAATTCAGGCATTTATTCAGTATGTCCGGAATTTTACTCAGCCGATCCAGCAGATTGCGCAGGTGGCAAATATGCTGCAGTCGATGTCTGCAGCCTCCGAGCGCGTATTTGAATTTCTGGACGAAGAGGAAGAAGAACTGACGGTTGAACATGCTGTGCATCTCGACCATGTGGATGGTTACGTGGATTTTTCCCATGTAAGTTTCGGATACAATCCGGGCCAGATCATTATCAGGGATTTTTCCGCTCATGTAACACCTGGACAGAAAATTGCAATTGTCGGACCAACGGGAGCAGGAAAAACCACAATGGTCAAACTGCTTATGCGTTTCTATGATGTGACAGGCGGAGCCATTCAGGTGGATGGGCATGATATCCGCGACTTTAACCGTCAGGAACTTCGGGATGCATTTGGTATGGTATTGCAGGATACCTGGCTGTTTAAGGGATCTATCATGGAAAACATCCGGTATGGCCGTTTAGATGCCACAGATGAGGAAGTGATTGAGGCGGCAAAAGCCGCACATGCCCACCATTTTATCCAGACACTTCCGGGTGGCTACCAGATGGAGTTAAACGAGGATGCAAGTAATGTTTCCCAGGGACAGAAACAGCTTCTTACAATTGCACGTGCTATCCTTGCGGATAACCCGATTCTGATTCTGGATGAGGCAACCTCTTCGGTAGATACCCGTACCGAAGTGCGGATTCAGAAGGCATTGGATAATCTGATGCGTGGACGGACCAGCTTTATCATTGCGCATCGACTCTCTACGATAAGAAATGCGGATCTGATTCTGGTGATGAAAGATGGCGATATCATAGAGCAGGGGACACACGAACAGCTTCTGGTACAAAAGGGATTTTATGCAGATTTGTATAATTCCCAGTTCGAAGAGAATGCATAAGACATTGAAATAAATTGGCAGTTGTGCTATAGTTTAACTGTATTTATCGACAAATTTTGACAAAATCGGACAGTGCTTTCTGGTATGCTTATTTTTGACTGAATTTGACATTCTAGGAGGCCTACATGGGAAAACTAAATGTCGCAATTGCAGATGATAACGAGGTTATGCGTGACTTATTGGAAGAAATGGTAACCAGTGATGATGAACTGCACCTGATCGGGATGGCGAAGGATGGAGAAGAAGCCTGCCATCTGATCAAGGAAAAAGAACCGGATGTTGTATTATTGGATATTATTATGCCGAAACTGGACGGTCTGGCAGTCCTTGACAGGATCAGGGCAGATCATACACTAAAGAATCGGCCAACATTTCTGATGATCAGTGGGATCAGCAATGAAAAGATTACCGAAGACGCGTTTGAGCGGGGAGCGGATTATTACATTATGAAGCCGTTTGACCGGAATATTGTTTTGGACCGGATCAAGACACTCAACCGTCGAAAAAACAAAGTACGAAAAGAAATTGGCAGACCGGTTGAGATGGAAAAGAAACCGGAAAAGTACTCGTTACAGACACTGGAAGAGGATGTCACAGAGATAATTCATGAGGTTGGTGTTCCGGCACATATCAAGGGATACCAGTATTTGCGGGAGGCAATCATCATGTCTGTGACGAATATGGACATGTTAAATTCTATTACGAAAATTTTATATCCGGGGATTGCAAAGAAATTTGATACGACACCAAGCCGTGTCGAGCGTGCCATCCGTCATGCAATTGAAGTAGCATGGAGCCGTGGCAAGATGGATACGCTGGATGATCTGTTCGGATATACGATCAGCAATGGAAAAGGAAAACCGACCAACTCGGAATTTATCGCTCTTATTACGGACAAAATACGATTACAGATGAAGAGTAAGTAAAGGAGTGTTATGTATGAAGAAGATTCTGTTTGTTTCATCAGAGGCAGTGCCATATGTGAAAACCGGAGGTCTTGCCGATGTTGTTGGATCACTTCCGAAATATTTTGACAAAAAAGAGTATGATGTGCGGGTAGTTATTCCGAAATACGCCTGCATGGATCGCTCATTTCTTCCAAATTTAAAATTTTTGTGCCATTTTTATGTAAATCTGAACTGGCGCAGGCAGTATGTTGGAATTTTCGAGTCGGAATATCATGGTGTTCACTTTTATTTTGTGGACAATGAATTTTATTTTGCAGGAGAATCTCCATACAACAATATCTATGAAGATGTGGAAAAGTTTGCATATTTTTCCAAGGCAGTACTTGCTAGTCTGCCGTATATTGATTTTGCCCCGGATATTATCCATTGCAATGACTGGCAGACAGGACTTATTCCGGTGTTTCTGCATACGGTATTTGGAGATGATAATTTTTATGCGGGAATCAAAACCGTGTTTACGATTCATAACCTGCAGTTTCAGGGACGCTGGCGAATTCAGGAGATTATGGATATTACAGGACTCCCGGCACACATTTTCAATGCATATGAACTGGAATCTTATGGCGAAGCAAACTACTTAAAGGGTGGCGTGGTATATGCGGATTATATTACTACCGTCAGCCCGACGTATGCAAATGAGATTACGACCGTAGAAGGGGGAGAGGGCTTAAGTGGCTTGATGACTGCCCGAAAGGATCGCCTTTATGGTATTTTAAACGGAATTGATTATGAAGAATATAATCCACAGACAGATCCTTATATTTCGGTAAATTATTCGAAAAAAGATGCAGTGAGTGGGAAAAAAGAAAACAAAGTTGCATTACAGAAAGAACTTGGGCTTCCAGTCAGGGAGGATGCTTTCCTGATCGGAATCGTATCGCGTATGACCAGCCAGAAAGGATTTGACCTGATTGGCTGCGTATTGGATGAACTTTTAACCGAAATGGATATACAGCTGGTGGTTCTTGGTTCCGGAGAGAGCCAGTATGAAAATATGTTCCACCATTATCAGAGTAAGTATCCGGACAAGGTAAGCGTACATATCGGATTTACCGAGGAGCGTTCGCACCATATATATGCGGCAAGTGATGTGCTGCTGATGCCTTCCATGTTTGAACCATGCGGGCTGGCACAGATGATTGCCATGCGTTACGGAACACTTCCGATCGTACGTGAAACCGGAGGACTCCGGGATACGGTAGAACCATACAATGAATATGAAAATACAGGATGTGGTTTTTCATTTGCGAATTTTAATGCACAGGAAATGGCAGATATTGTCCGGTATGCGTATCGTGTGGAGCATGAACAAAAGGCCGCATGGAAAGAACTGATCTATCGTGCGATGGATCGCAATTTTTCCTGGAATGCTTCGGCACATGCATATGAGAAGCTATATGATAAACTGGTAGAAATGTAATAGATGTTCCCCGCAGAATTTTTTCTGCGGGGATTTTGTGTCTGGAAATATAATCTATGAAGTGCAGACCGGCTGCGGCATGGTCAGCAGATGGCTGTGCCGGCAGTAATAGTAGGCATGGTCGGACAGAATTTCTTCATCCTGAAGCTGTGAGGCATTCACTTCTTTTACCATTGCGGTGTAATGGTCGAGATTCTGCCTGTCGTTTTCATCGGTGGCAAGAATCAGTACTTCGTGAATACTGCTTGGCAGAATGATCAGATCCTTTTCAAACAAATCGGACAGTTCTTTTAAGATGTCATCGTAGAGGAGAACGGTTGCACCGTTGGTCCGGTACGTATTGGTCAGAACATACAGTGGCGGGGCTGCTTCCGGGAGTGGAGTTTCCGCGACGAGCTGCATTTCTTTGAGAAGACTGCTCATCGGGGTAAGCTGTGGGGGAAGAAGCTGTGGCGTGTTTTTCTTCGCAAGCCGGTAAAGCGTTTCTTTGTCGGTTTTCCAAAGGTTTAAGTGATGATTGTGGATCAGAATATTTGCCTGGTTTTCGGCACTTGCATGGAGCAGACAGTAAAAGATTACGGCCAGATCCTGGTAGCGGAAAAACGGAACCTCTTTTAACAGTTCCTGATTTTTTTCAAAGCTTACAAGACGCATGACGATGTGCTCGCTGGCACGGGAAAAATCGGTAAAGTAGGACGTGTCAAAATTTTCTTCCGGGGCATGCGCCTGATAGGTATGAAGAATATCTTCACAGATTTCTTCAAGGCATACCCCTTCCAGATAGCGATGATAGTATGGCATCAGATAGATCGCAGGTGACACGTTTTTCTTCGGATGGAGAAGTACCAGACCATCGTAATGTGTTCCGTTATTTTTGGTAAAGGAACGAATGTCTAAAGTGACACCTGTCTCGATACGCAGAGAAAGCTGTGTACGGATCGTTGTTAAAAATTCCTGATAGTTCATATGTAATTGAAAACAAATGTATATATGGGAAATTTCGGAATGACCGTTTCCGAAGATGAAAAATCCACGGTGTTAACCAGACACCGTGGATTTACTTTAGCATGTTTTGACTGAAATTGCAATCATTTTTCTCGGTTTTTTAATAAGAGAGAAGTTCCTGCCACAGCTTTGTGTACTTGGCGGAATCATCATCACTTAATGCTTTATAGATTTCACATCTTTTTATCGTGTCACTGGAAGGATTGATAGCTTCGTTATTTTTTACGTCAGCGTCCTGATTTTCTACCACAGATGTAATCGGAGAGGCATACTGCACATATTCGAAATTCTTTTCTGCGATATCATCCTTGCACAGGAAATTTAAGAATTTTAAAGCGTTGGTCTGGTTAGTGCAGGACTTTGGAATGAACCAGGAATCGATCCAGAGGTTTGATCCCTCTGTTGGAACTGAATAATCCAGATTGTCGTTCTCTGCCATGGCCAGTGCAGCCTCGCCGGAGTAGCACAGTGCGATGGAGGCTTCTTCTCCGATCATGGCATCGGCTGTCTCGTCTACATAGTAGGCATATACGATTTTATCATCTTTTTGCTTTTTTAATATGTCGAGGGCTTCCCGCAGATGATTTTCATCGGTATCGTTTAAGGAATACCCTTTGGAGATCAGTGCAGGGGCAAACGTATCACGGACGGAATTTTCCATGATGATTTCATCCTCATAGGTAGGATCCCACAGGCAGTCCCAGCTTGATACGGTTTTGGCATCAATGGTTGTTTTGTTGTAGAGAAGGCCAAGAGTCCCGTAAAAATATGGAACGGAATAGGTGTGATTCTTGTCATAGGAAGTAGACATATCAAGGATCGTTGGATCCAGATTTTTGTAGTTGTCCATGGCATCGTAATCTTCTTCGAGAACTTCGCCCTCGTTGATCAGACGCTCAACCATATATTCGGAAGAGCAGATTACATCATAGTTGATGGAACCGGCTTTGTATTTGGTATACATTTCTTCCGGACTTTCATATTCTTCGTATTTGACGGTGATACCGGTTTCTTTTTCAAACTGTTTGACTACGGACTCATCGATATATTTTCCGTAATTTAAAACGGTTAAGGTCTGTCCGCTTTTTTTCGCAGAGGAAGATCCCCCACAGGCAGTGAGTGCGCTGACTGCCAGAGCAGAAATTAAGAGGGCAGAGAAAATTCTTTTTTTCATAATAGGACTCCTTTCGGCTGGAATAAAATTCCAATGGAAAATTTATTTGGCTGCAACACGCTTCTTCCCCGGATAAACATTTCCGGCAAGAAGAATGAGCAGAACGGCAAAGAACAGAATCGTGGAAAGTGCATACAATTCCGGTTTGATTCCTTTGCGAAGTTCTGTGTAGAGCATGGTGGAGAGGGTATTGACCCCGGCTCCTTTGGTAAAATAGGTGATGGAAAAATCATCCAGTGACATGGTGACTGCCATCATAAATCCGGAGAACACACCGGGACGGATTTCCGGCCAGGTGACTTTGTAAAATGCATACAGCGGCGTTGCTCCGAGATCAAGTGCCGCCTCATAGGTGCTGCGGTTTGTCTGTTTCATTTTCGGAAGCACATTTAAAATAACATAAGGAATACTAAAAGTAATGTGCGCCAGAAGAACCGTCACAAATCCGAGGTCGATAAATTTCACAAACAAAAGCATCATGGAGATACCGGTTACGATATCCGCATTCAGAAGCGGAATATTGGTCGCGCCGAGATAAATGGTCTGGTGCCGTTTTTTCATGGCGGCTATGCCGAGCGCGGCAAGTGTTCCGATCAGTGTGGAAATAATTGCGGACAGGAAAGTGACCTGCAAAGTTGTGACAAATGCAGTCATAATCTTTTCGTCCTGAAAACAGCCGGTATACCACCGGAGCGTGAAGCCACCCCATTTTACCTTGGAACGGGAATCGTTGAAAGACAAAGCAATCAACACAATAATCGGAAGGTAAAGGAAGGCAAAAATCAGGACCATATAGATCCGGGATGCACATTTTTTTAACATATGGATGTTCCCTCCCCTTCTTTATCAAATATATTTACAATTGTCATACTTACGATTACAAAGATCATCAGGACAAAGGAAAGGCCGCTTCCGGCATTCCATTGCATACCCTGCATAAAATCCTGTTCGATCACATTTCCGATTAAAAGAACATGACCACCGCCTAATACCTGCGAGATTGCAAACGAGGTAAGTGACGGGACAAATACCATGACGATTCCGCTGATGATTCCGGATACGGTAAGCGGAAGGATAATCTTTAAAAAGATGGTTACATTTCCGGCACCCAGATCACGGGCCGCCTCAATCCAGTCTTTACGGATTCGTGTCATGGAGTTGTAGATTGGTAGCAGCATAAATGGCAGGAAGTCGTATACCATGCCAAGGACAACTGCCGTTGGTGTATTTATGATATTGATGCGGGAAAGCCCGAAACCTGTGAGAATGGAGTTGATTACACCATTTTTGGAAAGCAGAAGTTTCCATGCCAGGATACGGAGCATAAAGTTCATCCACATCGGAAGCATAAAGATAAAAACAACCAGTCCCTGATTTTTGATTTTCATATTATTTAAAATCATTGCCAGCGGATAGGAGAGAACCAGGCACACGATGGTGCATATAATTCCAAGTCTCAGGGAAAGTCCCATGGCTTTGCGGTTGGTTTCATCTGCTATCGCTGTGATATAGGATAACGTAAAACTGCCATCGCCGTTTGTAAATGCATAGTAAAGAATCATGATAAGCGGCAGGAGGATAAAACCGATGATCCATATGAGGTATGGACCGGCAAGAAATTGCTGTTTAAATTTACGCATCGATCTCCACCGCCTTTTCATCGGAAGATTCCGGCTTATGCATAATCTGGATATTGAACGGGATTACTTTGATGCCGACTTTGGTGCCGACCGGAACAAATCTGGTGGTGTGAACCAGCCATTCATAGCCGCCGGCCATGACATCAAGTTCATAGTGAACGCCTTTAAAAATCAGGGAGGTTACTTCGCCCTGCAGCGTTCCCTCCGAAGGATCGACAAGTTCTACATCTTCCGGACGGATGACAACGTCGACCGGCTTGTTATTGCCGAATCCTTTGTCGACACATGCCCAACGGGCACCGAGAATCTCTACAAGTTCGTCTTTTATCATGGTTCCGTCAATGATATTGCTGTGTCCGATAAAATCGGCAACAAATGCGTTTTCCGGTTCGTTGTAAATGTTTTCCGGAGTACCGATCTGCTGGATATATCCCTGATTCATGACAACAATGGTATCGGACATGGTCAGAGCCTCTTCCTGGTCATGGGTGACGTATACAAAAGTAATTCCCAGTTCTTCCTTCAGACGGATGAGCTCATACTGCATGTTCTGACGCAGTTTTAAATCAAGTGCACCGAGAGGTTCATCTAAAAGAAGGACTTTTGGCTCGTTTACAATCGCACGGGCGATGGCGATACGCTGCTGCTGACCACCGGAGAGAGAATCGACCGAACGGTTTTCAAATCCTTCCAGATTGACCAGTTTTAAGGCATATTTGATTTTATCCTGAATATATGCTTTGCTTTTCTTACTTATTTTAAGGCCGAATGCAATGTTTTCGGCGATGGACATATGCGGGAAAAGAGAATACTTCTGAAAAACGGTATTCAGTTTCCGTTCATTGGCTGCAAGAGCTGTGATATCCTGTCCGTCAAACAGAATCTGTCCCTTGTCCGGGCTTTCAAAGCCTCCCAGCAGACGCAGGGTTGTAGTTTTTCCGCATCCGGACGGACCTAAAAGGGTCAGAAATTCATTCTCCCGGATATACAGATTTAAATCATCCAACACAAGATTGGAATCGTAGGATTTGGAAATTCCAATAAAATCAATTAAATGTTTACTCATACGTTTGTCCTCTTAAAAATTTGGTGGGGTAGTAACCCAGATGATGACGGCATCTTTCGAACCGGTGTTTTCTAGATAATGCTTTTTTCCTGCTTTAAAATAGAAAGATTCCCCGGCATGTACCGTCTGGTTTTGTCCGGCATAGTGGATACGGACGTTTCCTGTGATTACATAACCGAAATCCTCCCCCTCATGGGGCTGATAAACTTCTGACCGTCCACCGGCGTGTAAAGTCAGACGAACCGGTTCCATCTGGTTTTTCTGTGCATTGGGAACGACCCATTCAATACAGCAGTGTTTTTCTTCGTCGGTTTTTTCAAAATAATCTTCCTGTTTGAAAACAATCTGTTCCGGCTCTTCATCTGTAAAAAATTCTGCTGGTGTCGTACCAAGGCACTGGATGATATCCAGAAGAGTTCCGATGGACGGAGAGTTCTGGTTTCGTTCCAACTGTGAGATAAAGCCCTTGGTCAGCTCGGCACGGTCCGCCAGCTCCTGTTGCGTCAGTCCGTACTGGATGCGCAGTTCTTTCATGCGGTGTCCAATGTCCATGGCATGCCTCCCGTAAATTTATGAAACATGATTGTTAGTTGATTTTTTGTTTACTGATTATAAACTCAACAGTTTCTATTCTACAGAATCCATGTGAAAAGTCAATCTTTTTTTAATATAAATTTTATGAAAAAACAGTTGATTTTCTGAATCGGTTTTGGTATTATATACAAGTACGTTTTGCCAATATGGCTCAGTTGGTAGAGCAACGCATTCGTAATGCGTGGGTCAGGGGTTCGAGTCCCCTTATTGGCTTCGTTTCAGACACGTTTTGTATCGGGTATCCGATACAAAACGTGTCTTTTTTACTTTAAAAAGTGCTTGTTTCTTAGGCATGAAATTGGTATAATGGGCGCAGACAAAGAAAATAAGAATAAAGGTTGAGGTAAAAAATGGACAAGAACAAAAAGACGTTTCAGGTACCGACATTACTGGCCTTTGCAGCAATTGTTGCAATTATGGTGATTGTAGGGGTGAGAGTCCTTAACGTTCCGGTAGTTCCTATGTGTCTGCTTGTTATCATTGAGGCAGTTATTGCAGTGATGCTGCATCATGCGGAACTCTGGGTGCATGGACTTCTTATTCTGGCAGAACTTTGTGCCGGTGTTGCCGGGAAAAAAACAGTATTGATTATTTTATGTGCAGTTGTTTACATTGCAGCGACGTTTGCACTGCAGATGTTAGATAAAGGAGAAACACACAATGGACAGTAGTGACAGTAGTTATTACAGCAGGCAACAGCTGGATGAGCTGTTTTTACAGATGATCGCCTTTTTTTCCGGAGATCCGAAACGGATTCAGCATTTCATGAAAGTGCATAGTTTCGCAAGAATCATCGGAACAAAAGAAGGGCTTGACGAGACATCCCTTTTTATATTGGAAGCAGCCGCTTATACCCATGACATTGGAATCCGTCCGGCAGAAGAAAAGTATGGACGGTGTGACGGAAAGCTGCAGGAGCAGGAAGGACCGATTGTGGCACAGAGAATGCTTTCCGATGTGGGAATTGAAAATTATCTGATCGACCGTATCTGCTATCTGATCGGACATCATCATACATATGATAATATCGAAGGACTGGATTATCAGATTCTGGTGGAGGCAGATTTTCTGGTCAATTTATATGAAGATGACATCAATCGTCACGGAATTGAACAGGCATATCAGCAAATTTTCCGGACGCAGACCGGAAAAGAAATTTTTAATCAGATGTATACAGATGAAAGATGAATAAAAAAAATTATCAGAAAATAATGGAAGATCTGATCCGTGAAAACTGTACGGCAGGGGAGGCTCCAAGCCTCCTTTTGCACAGCTGTTGTGCACCGTGCAGTTCTTATTGTATTGCATGTCTTGCAGAACATTTCCATGTAACGGTATTTTATTACAATCCCAATATTTATCCGCCGGAAGAATATCATATGCGGGCAAAGGAGCAGGAACGTTTTATTGCTGAGTTTCCTACAAAATATCCGGTTACTTTTGTGGAAGGTGCATACGATACACAGCGGTTTTACGATATGGCAAAGGGCATGGAAGAGATCCCGGAAGGGGGAGAGCGCTGTTTTGCCTGTTACCGGCTGCGGCTTTCCGAGGCTGCGTCCTATGCAAAAGCGCACGGATTTGATTTCTTTACGACAACATTATCCATCAGTCCGCTGAAAAATGCGGAAAAGTTAAATCAGATCGGAGCAGAACTGGCAGATACCTTTGATGTCCGTTATCTGTTTTCGGATTTTAAAAAGAAGGAAGGCTATAAAAAGTCGACCGAAATTTCTAAGGAGTATCACATGTACCGGCAGTACTACTGTGGGTGTGTGTATTCCAAGCGTGACCGCGACCGTGAAATCGTACTGCGCAGACAGCAGGAAGAACAGATTTTATAAAAAACAAAGAATTTAAGAAAGAGAGGAATTTAGATATGGCACAGTTATGGGGCGGAAGATTTACGAAGGAGACAGACCAGCTGGTTTACAATTTTAATGCATCCATTTCGTTTGATCAGAAATTTTACAAGCAGGATATTGAGGGTTCCATTGCACATGTGCGTATGCTTGGAAAGCAGGGCATTCTGACACAGGAAGAGATGCAGGCGATTGTTTCCTGTTTACAGGAAATTCTTGCGGATGTGGAGAGCGGAAAGCTTGCCATCACTTCGGAATATGAGGATATTCACAGTTTTGTGGAAGCAAACCTTATTGACCGTCTGGGAGATACCGGAAAGAAACTGCATACCGGACGAAGCAGAAATGATCAGGTGGCACTGGACATGCGTCTGTATACCCGGCAGCAGGTTCTTGAGACGGATGAACTGCTGGAACAGCTGCTGCAGGTACTGCTTCGCATTATGAAAGAAAATACGCAGACGATTATGCCAGGATTTACCCATTTGCAGAAAGCGCAGCCGATCACACTCGCACATCATATGGGGGCGTACTTTGAAATGTTTAAGCGTGACCGTTCCCGTATGCACGATATTTACGAGCGCATGAATTACTGCCCGCTCGGTTCCGGCGCACTGGCAGGAACAACCTATCCGCTTGACCGCGAATATACTGCAGAGCTTCTTGGCTTTTACGGACCGACCTTAAACAGTATGGACGGTGTTTCCGACCGCGATTACCTGATCGAATATCTGTCTGCCATGGCAACCATTATGATGCATTTAAGCCGCTTCTCCGAGGAAATCATCATCTGGAATTCCAACGAATACAAATTTGTAGAGATTGATGATGCATACAGTACCGGAAGCAGTATCATGCCACAGAAGAAAAATCCGGATATTGCAGAACTTGTCCGAGGCAAGACCGGGCGTGTGTATGGCGCGCTCATGTCGCTTCTGACCACGATGAAGGGGATTCCGCTTGCTTACAATAAAGACATGCAGGAAGACAAGGAACTTTCCTTTGATGCCATCGACACAACGAAAGGCTGTATTGCGTTATTCACGGGCATGCTTGATACCATGAAATTCAATAAGGATGTTATGAGAAAGAGTGCCGCACACGGCTTTACCAACGCGACGGATGCTGCCGATTATCTTGTAAATCACGGGGTTCCGTTCCGCGATGCGCATGGAATTATCGGACGTATTGTTTTGTACTGTCTGGACAAACAGATGCCGATTGACGATATGAGTCTGGAAGAATTAAAACAGTTTTCTCCGGTATTTGAGGAGGATGTCTATGATGCAATCTCCATGGAAAACTGTGTCAACAAGCGTCTGACGATCGGTGCACCAGGGGAAGAGGCGATGAAGAAAGTGATCGCAATCGAAGAAGCATATCTGGAGAAAAAATGAGACAAAAGGAGCACATCGCATGCAGAATCGCTTGTCGATGCGATGTACGTAATTGCGGTACATCTCTGATATATTGCATGAAATACCGCTTAGTCGTTATTTCAGATTGTGCAAGTCCTACATATATTTGAGGAATATTTTATTTATTTAGGACAATTTGTTCCTTGTAATTTTACCTGGTTTCAAGTAATATATTTCCTATAAAGACACATGTTCGTGTAACGCGGACAAAAAACAAAAATGTTTTTCTGTAAAAGACAGGTGTCCGCGTATAAAGAAAAGAACAGAGGAGATTGGAAAAATGAGTGAGAAGTTAAAAGTTGGTATCCTTGGCGGAACAGGTATGGTAGGACAGAGATTTATCTCTTTGCTGGAGAATCATCCATGGTTTGAGGTTACCACGATTGCAGCAAGCCCAAGAAGTGCAGGAAAGACTTATGAGCAGGCAGTAGGAGATCGTTGGAAAATGGATACTCCAATGCCGGAAGCTGTAAAGAATATTGTAGTAATGAATGTAAATGAGGTAGAGCAGGTAGCTTCTCAGGTCGACTTTGTATTTTCTGCTGTAGACATGACAAAAGAAGAGATCAAAAAGATCGAGGAAGATTACGCAAAGACAGAGACACCGGTTGTTTCCAACAACAGTGCTCACCGCTGGACACCGGATGTGCCGATGGTAGTTCCGGAAATCAATCCACAGCACATGGAAGTTATCAAGTATCAGAAAGAGCGTCTTGGTACAAAGCGCGGTTTCGTAGCAGTAAAGCCAAACTGCTCCATCCAGAGTTATGCGCCGGTTCTGACTGCATGGAAAGAGTTTGAGCCATATGAAGTAGTTGCCACTACCTATCAGGCTATTTCCGGAGCAGGAAAGACGTTCAAGGACTGGCCAGAGATGCTTGGAAACATTATTCCATACATCGGTGGTGAGGAAGAAAAGTCTGAGAAAGAGCCTCTGCGTATCTGGGGACATGTAGATGATGCGAAGAAGCAGATTGTTCCAGCAGCTTCACCAGTCATTACCTGCCAGTGTATCCGTGTGCCGGTATTAAACGGACATACAGCAGCTGTATTTGTTAAATTCAAGAAGAAACCTACCAAAGAGCAGCTGATCGAAGCACTGAAGAATTACAGTGGTGTGCCACAGGAACTGAAGCTTCCGAGTGCACCGGAGCATTTCATCCAGTACTTAGAAGAGGATAACCGTCCACAGGTCAGCCTGGATGTAAACTTTGAACATGGTATGGGAATCTCTGTCGGACGTCTGAGAGAGGATACCGTATATGACTGGAAATTCGTCGGATTATCCCACAATACCGTTCGTGGTGCAGCCGGTGGTGCAGTTTTATGTGCAGAGCTGTTGAAAGCACAGGGATATATCACAAAGAAATAAGTATTAAATTGAAATACTGATTTTTGCAGAGAAGTGCAAAAACTGCACATCTTTCTTTTTGCAGAAAACCTTGTGAGAGATATTAATCAGTGATATAATTTCTTTTAGCAGAAGGAATTTTGTACGGAGGAATCGGGATGAACGCAAAAAAAACAGATCTCAAAGAACTGGAAGGCTGGTATGAAAAATCAGGAAACCAGCTGATGCTTTTGTATGGTGGGATGGACTGCCGGAAAGAACAGCTGATCAAAGAATTCTGTGTGGGGAAAAAGTATTTTTATTATCGGTGCAGACAGCTTTCCGCACAGGAACAGATGCAGAAAATGGGAGAAGAAATTCAAAATGCTTTTCAGATGAAGCTGAGCAGATATTCCTATGATGAATTTTTTAACCGGGTAAAAAGCGGAGATGCATCAAAACTGGTGATTGTGATTGATGAGGCACAGTATGCAATTAAAAGAGATCCGGAATTTGTCAAAAGTATTTTAAAACTGAAGATGAAACGGCTTTATCCGGGACCGGTGATGATCATTCTGGCGTCTTCTTCCATTGTATGGGCCACGCAGGATGCAAAAGATGCGTTCGGGGACGGATTCCGTCGTATTGATGTGCTGCATAAAGTGGAAGATCTGAATTTTCTGGAAGTTGTCCGGACATTTCCGGCACTTTCGGTCAGCGACTGTATCCGTATTTATGGAACCATCGGTGGGGTGCCGGGATTTATGGAAGCATGGAATCCGGAAATTTCATACAGGGAGAATATTTACCGGCTTGTGCTGACGGAGGGGGGATATCTGTTTCATATGGCAGAACAGAAAATTTCGGCAGAATTGCGTGAACTTTCCGTCTATAACACAATTTTATCTGCAATTGCACAGGGGTATAATAAACTGAATGACCTGTATGCAAAAACCGGATATTCCCGTGCGAAGATCAGTGTTTATATGAAAAATCTCAGCCATTTTGATATTGTAGAGAAAGTGCAGTCGTTTCAGACCGGCGGCTGGGAGAATGCCAAAAAAGGGGTATACCAGATCAAAGATACATTTATTAATTTCTGGTTTAAATTTGTATTTCCGCATATGTCAGATCTTTATCTGCTGAAACCGCATGAATTTTACGATCGCTACATTGCACCGGAACTTGGCACATATCTGAAACGTTATTTCCGGAATGTCTGCATGGAGTATATGATGCTTTTGAATCAGATGGGACGCATGCCGTTTCCAGTTCATAAGATCGGAACCTGGGTTGGAAAGACAGGAAACATTGATATTATTGCCCAGAGCACAGACCGCAGAAATATTGTGGGACTATGTAACTGGGATCAGCCACAGCTGACATCGCAGATGTGCGAGGAACTGTATCAGAACATGGAAAAGGCAAAAATCCGTTCGGAGCATATTTTTTTATTCTCTGCAACGCGGTTTGAACCGATGCTGGCGGAGCATGCCAAAACGGATGACCGGTTTGAGCTGATTGATATGAACGAATTATAGAAAAAGTTTGCCAATAGGGGATAGAAGATGGGAAAGTCACTGATCATAACGGAGAAACCGTCGGTTGCCCAGGAATTTGCAAAAGTTCTCGGGGTAAGCGGGGGCCGCAGAGATGGCTATCTGGAAAACCAGAAATATGTGATCACCTGGTGCGTGGGACATCTGGTAGCCATGGTATATCCGGAAAGTTATGATATAAAATACAAAAAGTGGAAACTGGAAGATCTGCCATTTCTTCCAAAAGAATATAAATATGATGTGATCAAAGATGTCAGCCGGCAGTATGATGTGGTTCACGGAATGTTGATGCGCGAGGATATCGACCGTGTCTACTGGGCAGGAGATGCCGGAAAAGAAGGACAGACGATTGAGGAAAATATCCGCAATTTCGGCGGTGTGCGAGACGGCATGGAGGAACTCCGGGTCTGGATTGATTCCCAGACAGAGGAAGAGATCCAACGGGGAATCCGGGAAGCAAAACCGATGTCTGCCTATGAAAATCTCGGAAAATCCGGTATTATGCGTACCATTGAAGATTATGCCATGGGCATTAATTTTTCCCGTGTAATGTCGGTAAAATATGGAGGGTTGTTAAACAATGCGGCGGGAACACGTTCCTACACAGCTATTGCGGTCGGGCGCGTGATGACCTGTGTGCTTGGGATGGTCGTGATCCGTGAGCGCGAGATCCGCAATTTTAAGGAGACACCGTTTTACCGTGTTGTCGGAAATTTTACAGATGCACATGTTCAGGGCGAGTGGAAAGCCGTCGAGGGATCAGGGTACTTTGCATCGCCGCTTTTGTATAAGGAAAACGGATTTCGGGAAAAGAAGGATGCACTGGCATTGATTGACCGCGTGCAGGGACATTCTGTGATTGTGGAATCCATCGAAAAAAATATTTCCAGAAAACGGGCACCGTTACTGTTTAATCTGGCAGAGCTGCAGGCAGAATGTGCAAAACGATTCAAGATCAGCCCGGATGAGACCTTGCAGGTGGCGCAGGATCTGTATGAACGGAAACTGACAACGTATCCGCGTACCGATGCGCGTGTGCTTTCCACTCCGGTGGCAAAGGAAATCCATAAAAATATCAGCCGTCTGCGGGGATATGAGCCGACTTCGGATTTTGTGGAGCGGATTCTCGACAGAAAGCTGTATGGAAATATTGCAGGAACGCAGTATACCGATGATGCTAAAGTGACAGACCACTATGCGATCATTCCGACCGGTCAGCTCACGGAGCTTGGGAAACTGAATACTCTGCAGAAATCGGTATTTGATCTGATCGTGCGGAGATTTCTCAGTGTGTTTTATCCGGCGGCAGAATATCAGAATGTAAAAATGACAGCTGTTGTGGATGTGGGGGAAAATAAGGAACGTTTTTATGCGTCCGCACGTGTATTAAAGACACCCGGTTATTTGGAAATTGCAGGAATTCCAAAGAAAGAGGAAGAAGATTCGGATCTGAAGGAACTGCTACATCTGGCAGACCGGCTGAAAAAGGGCGATGAGATTTCCGTGGATGGATATGAGGTGAAAGAGGGAAAAACTTCACCGCCGAAGCGGTACACCTCCGGTTCCATGGTGCTTGCCATGGAAAATGCAGGACAGCTGATTGAGGATGAGGAGCTTCGGGAACAGATCAAAGGTTCGGGAATCGGTACCTCGGCCACCCGTGCGGAGATTATCAAGAAACTGGTCCGTATCCATTACCTCAATCTGAATAAACGGACGCAGGTGCTCACACCGGAAAATCTCGGGGAGATGGTATTTGAAGTGGTGAGCATGACCGTCCCGGCACTTTTGAACCCGAAGATGACAGCTTCCTGGGAAAAGGGACTTGATGGAATTACACAGGGAACCGTGGATTTCTGGGATTACCGGACGAAACTGGAAGATTTCATCCGGACCGAAACGGAAAAGATGATCGGACAGGATCTGCGGGAACCGCTTGCGGAACGTATCAGTAATTTTGCCGGGAAAAATGCAAGAGGTGTCGGTGCGAGAAGAAAGATCGGTGTCAGATGTCCGGCATGCGGTGGAGAACTTGTAACCACGCCATTTGGCTATGGATGTGCAAATTACAAGAATGATAAATCAGGATGTAATTTTAATATTGGCGAAATTGCAGGTGCTCAGCTGAGTGAGGAACAGGTAAAAGAACTTATCGAACAGGGGCATACCCAGACCATTCGCGGGTTTAAATCCAAGGCAGGCAAACGGTTTGATGCAAAACTTAAGGTAGATAAAGATGAAAACGGAAAAGTTAATATTGCATTTGATTTTTCAGACGTAGAGCCGGAAATCATTCCGGAGGTAAAGTGCCCGGTATGTGGCGGACAGATTAAAAAGACATCTTTCGGCTATGGATGTGTAAACTTTTCACCGGACGATGAGAACAGCTGCCGGTTTTCCATTGGAACGATCGCCGGAAAAACCCTGCCGGTTACTGCGGTAAAGCAGCTCCTGACGGATGGTCACACAGATACCCTGCGCGGTTTTAAATCAAAAACCGGTAAAAAATTTGATGCCTGTCTGAAACTGGAGAAAACCGAAGAGGGAAAGACGAATATTGTATTTGATTTTGACAGCGTGGAACAGAAAGTGATCCGCGATGTGAAGTGTCCGCTCTGTGGGGGGGAGATCATTGCGACCTCTTTTGGTTATGGATGTGCCAACTATAAGCCGGGCGATGAAAACAGCTGCAGGTTTTCTATTGGGAAGATGGCAGAGAAATCTTTTACGGAAGCACAGGTCCGGCAGCTTTTAAACGATGGCATTACGGAAACCATGCGTGGGTTTAAGTCAAAAACAGGGAAGAAATTTGATGCGCGCGTAGCTCTCGCAAAAGATGAAAACGGGAAAGTAACCGGGCTGAAATTTGATTTTGACAATGTAGAGCCAAAGAAAGTCAAAGATGTGAAGTGCCCGAAGTGTGGTGGGGATATTGTAGTGGCACCGTTTGGATTTATGTGTGCCAATCATAAAAAAGATGATAAGGAAAGCTGCAGCTTTATGATTGGAAGTATCGCAAGTGTCCGGCTGAAAGAAGCGCAGGTGAAAGAGCTTCTGACGAAAAAGAAGACAGAGGTAATAACGGGATTTGTGGCAAAGACCGGTATGAAATTTGATGCACCGCTGAAACTGACGGAAGAAGGGGAGATCGCATTTGATTTTCCAGAGAAACCGAAACCGGAAGAGACAACCGTGCCATGCCCGAAATGCGGCAAAATGCTGATGAAGACGCAGTGGAGGTATGAATGTGCGTGCGGATTTAAAATCTGGCATACCGTTGCTAAGGTGGAACTTTCCGAAGAAGTGATGAAAGAACTGCTGACGACCGGAAAGACGAAGCAGAAGATTGCCGGATTTACCTCAAAGGCAGGCAATACATTTGACACCTGCCTGAAATATGAAAATGATCAGATTTCGTTTGATTTTGATAATCCGGGGGAGGCACCGCCGGAGAAGACAGCAGCCGCAGAGGAAACGACGGCTTTGAAGGAAACGGAAGAGTCCGGAAGAAAAACGATCAGTAATCATGAAAATTAAAATGTAAGGAGATTAAAAAATGGAAAACGCAAAAATCAAAAACATGTATGATTTATCACAGTCTATCGCGGGAGAGTATCTTTCACAGTTTACATATCCGTGGGAAGCATTAAAAGGAATCAGCGATTTTATCAAAAAGCTCGGTCCGACACTCGATCCGGAAATTTATGAGAAACGTGGGGAAAATATCTGGGTGGCAAAGAGTGCAACCGTTGCGCCTACTGCATGCCTGAACGGACCGCTGATTATTGATGAAGATGCCGAGATCCGTCACTGTGCATTTATCCGCGGAAGCGCAATCATTGGAAAAGGATCGGTTGTCGGAAATTCCACGGAGATCAAAAATGATATCATTTTTAACACGGTACAGGTACCACATTACAATTACGTCGGGGATTCCATTCTCGGTTACAAGTCCCATATGGGAGCCGGTTCAATTACCTCCAATGTAAAATCGGATAAAACACTTGTGGTTGTAAAGGACAGCAGAGATTCCGGTGAAGAAATTGAAACAGGACTTAAGAAATTTGGAGCTATGCTCGGAGATCACGTAGAGGTAGGATGCAACTCCGTTTTAAATCCGGGTACGGTTATCTGCCCGAATTGTAATGTCTATCCGCTTTCTTCTGTCCGCGGAGTGATTCCGGCAAACCATATCTACAAGGATGCAGACCATATTGTGGCAAAAAAAGAAAAATAGTAGTTGTATCTAAAAAAGTGCGAATTTGCACTAGACTTTAGGAAAAAAATATGCAAAAATATTAGCGGTATGTCGAATGATAACGAGTTTATCTACAATTAACATGCGAAAGGAGTCTTAAGATGATTTACACAAAGGAAGTTGAAAACATGTGTCCTGTAGCAAAGGGCGCAAAGCATGAGCCAGCTCCTATCCCGGAAGAGGGAAAGTGGGTTCATTCCAAGAAAATTGAGGACATTTCAGGATTTACACACGGTGTCGGCTGGTGTGCACCACAGCAGGGTGCCTGCAAGCTTTCTCTTAACGTAAAGAACGGTATCATTGAGGAAGCATTAGTTGAGACAATCGGTTGCTCTGGTATGACTCATTCAGCTGCCATGGCTGCAGAAGTTTTACAGGGTAAGACAATTCTGGAAGCTTTAAATACAGACTTAGTTTGTGATGCTATCAACACAGCTATGAGAGAACTTTTCTTACAGATCGTATATGGACGTACACAGTCTGCATTCTCTGATGACGGACTTGCTGTAGGTGCTGGTCTGGAAGATTTAGGAAAGGGACTTCGTTCTCAGGTTGGTACTATGTATGCAACAAAAGAGAAGGGTGTTCGTTACCTTGAGATGGCTGAAGGATATGTTACAGGTATCGCTCTTGACGAGAATAACGAGGTAATTGGTTACCAGTTCGTTTCTCTTGGAAAGATGACTGACTTCATTAAGAAGGGTGATGATCCTAACACAGCTTGGGAGAAAGCCAAGGGTCAGTATGGCCGTGTGGACGATGCAGTTAAGATTATCGATCCACGTCAGGAATAATTGGAAAGGAGAACGATATAATGGCATCATTATTTGAAGGATATGAAAGAAGAATTGACCAGATTAACGCTGTTTTAAACAGCTATGGTATCAGCTCTATCGAAGAAGCTGAAAAGATTACAAAGGACGCTGGACTGAACGTTTACGATCAGGTTAAGAAGATTCAGCCAATTTGTTTCGAGAACGCTTGCTGGGCTTACACTGTAGGTGCTGCAATCGCAATCAAGAAGGGATGCAAGAGAGCTGCTGATGCTGCCGCAGCAATCGGTGAAGGACTTCAGGCATTCTGTATTCCTGGATCTGTTGCAGATCATCGTAAAGTAGGTTTAGGACATGGTAACCTTGGTAAGATGCTCCTTGAGGAGGAGACAGAGTGCTTCTGTTTCTTAGCTGGACATGAGTCATTCGCAGCTGCTGAGGGTGCAATCGGTATCGCTGAGAAGGCAAACAAGGTTCGTCAGAAACCTCTTCGTGTTATCTTAAACGGTCTTGGAAAAGACGCAGCACAGATCATTTCCCGTATCAACGGATTTACATTCGTAGAGACAAAGTATGATTACAAGGCTGCAAAGCTTAACATTGAGTACGAAAAAGCATACTCTGACGGACTTCGTGCAACTGTAAAATGTTACGGTGCTGATGATGTTCAGGAAG
>ENA-UOJF01000763-UOJF01000763.1-human-gut-metagenome-genome-assembly--contig:-P74-NODE-763-length-25855-cov-24.038488_pt1 | contig 25855 bp, 20 predicted proteins | sample MGYA00242344_ERZ723891 | MGnify/ENA metagenome assembly ERZ723891 | reverse complement strand
AGGAAAGAAAGCTATTCACCAGAGCCAACAAAGAATGCCGCACAAACGAAGCAAAAACGACTAAAAGTTGAAACAAGTTTTTTATAGAAAAGATAGTACAATTTAAACCTTTAAGCAATCTGCTTTCTTTGTTATAATAAAAATCGGAAAACTGTATAATTCGATTTTTAGAGGTAGACTATGAATAGAGTTGCGTTGGTAATTGGGAACTCTGAATATTTGAATATTGGGAAACTAAACAATCCCAAAAATGATGCCAATGATATTGCAAGCATTCTGGGTAAATTAAATTTTGATGTTGAAAAAGTAATAGATGCAGATTTATTAGATATTCAGCGGTCAGTTAATAAATTTCTGCAGGCACTAGATGAATACGCTGTAGGTTTGTTTTTTTATGCGGGGCATGGTATGCAGATCGATGGGAAAAATTACATTGTGCCTGTTGATTTAAAGCTGGGCGACAAAAGTAGGACTACCGTATCTTGCTATTGCTTGAATTCTCTTTTAGACGGTGCTGCTACATATAAAGGAAAAACGTTAATTTGTATATTAGACGCGTGCCGAGATAATCCATTTGCAATAGGTCGAGGACTCATAGCTGGGTTTGCACCATTTGATAATCCACCGAAAGGTACGATTATTGCTTACTCTACAGGCTCTGATTGTTCTGCATTTGATGGACACGGTAGCAACGGACTGTATACTCAAGTATTAAAGGATGCGATGCTTATTCCAAATCTCAAAATTGAGGATATGTTTAAATCTGTTAGAAAAAACGTGTCGGATATATCAATTAGCCAATATGGGCAAGAGCAACTATCATGGGAGTATTCATCACTTGTAGGAGACTTCTACTTTTCTGTTACGTCACAACCGGTCAATGAACACATTTCGGATGATGAAATATACACATTTGTCCGTGCGCGCCGCAAATTATATGAGAATGATTCTGAGGATATTCACGATATCGAATGTATGCCATATGTGGATGCCTACGATAAATACCACATACCCATTGTAAAAATACTACGGGCATATTCAAGAATTGACTTTTCTAAAAAGGGGTTGCAGTTTTCTGATGCAACTATTGACCAAATAAACAGCAATCATTTATCTTCATGGGGCTTCATGAAAAAGTATAGCAGATGGTATTATAAAGACCATTATGTTGAGATGGGAGATTTGTTACCGCTGCCAAAGGAATTGGAACCCGAACATCCTATGGCCGGACAAGAATTGAAAATAATAGCATCCTTAAATGGAGAAATAAACTGTGGAAAGATTAAATTTTCAGTATCCTCCAACATACCGGATGGCACTCCATTATTATTTACATTGCGCGGGAAAGGGTATTGTGCCCAATGTAAATCTGTAGTGGATAACGGTGTTTTGGTGAGCGAATGGTTCAGCGATCACGGTGACGCAATAAAAAATGGATGCTATACCGTTGAACTATCGTCACCAATATATAGTATCTTGCCAGAAAGAATACAGCGTATTTTTGGGGAAAGAAACAGAAATATATATGGGTCATGCGTTAAATTCAATCCAATTGGCGGTAATACAATCCACTGCTCTTTCGGCTTGATAATTAAAGAAAAATCGATTCATGTGATTGATTTTCAAGAAAAAATATCGGCACTGTGACTATTTCATTTTAAGAAATCCGTTAGTTTTTAGCTGAAAATAAATCCGGCCTTGCTGCGACGGCAAAGCCCTCGCGCCCGGTCACGACCACGCCATTCTGCCCGCCGGAGCAGTGGATGACGAGGAGATTGCCCACGCTGTCGTAGCCGCAGACAATCCCGACATGACTGTCGTCCGCGTAAAAGACGAGATCGCCGGGCAGCGCGTCTGCCCATGCAATGTTGGTGCAGTAACCATGCTGCGAGGCTGCGCCACCGCCGCGTCCGGGCAGGTATGCACCGCTCGTGGCGTTATAGTACGTCCAGTCTACGAAACCGGAGCAGTCCAATCCGAACGGCAGCACCTTGCCGGTCGAGCCGCTGCCGGGTGCAGTAACCGTCGTCGGCGTTCCCCAGCGGCTGTCCCAGCCGAGAACGAGGCTTTTGCCGCCCCAGAAATACGTCACCTTTCCGAGAAGCTGATACGCCGTCAGGACAATGGATTCTCGCAGCGGATCAAGATCGTCCGGCAGCGTACCTTGAATGTCCGAAATGTCGACAGGACCGATGGGCGTACCATCCGGCTGGTAATTGCCGATCAGGGAAAGGAAAATGTCGTCGTAGTCCGGCTTCAGCAATTCTTCGAGCATTTCCCGCTGTTGGGCGGTAAAGCCGTATTCGTTTGCCATTTGCATGGCGTCCTTGATCTGCACAGAGATATGCAGCGTTGTAATCCGCTCGCCGTCTACGGTTCTGGTCGTCAATTCGTATTCGAGCTTGTTGGCATTGAAGAAAATTTCCCGCAGGAGCTGGAGTTTTTCCTCATCCATCGTCATAACGTCCAGCCCATGTTCTTCGTCGGTCGAGACCTTGACCGCGTACACAGCCAGCACATTCCGCCAGTTCTGCAGCATGACCGCTTCCATGCCCTCCTGCATATCCAGCTCATCGTATGGATGTTCCTCCATGATACGGTAGATCTCATCGGTAAACTCGCCGTTCAGCGTCGCAACCGCGTCCGGGATCTTGATCTCCGTGCCTGTGTCTTCACCGGCGAACAGGATACCGAGCGGCGAGGCAAACAGCATCCCAACGAGCAAGATCACCACAACAACGGAAACTGCCGCCGCACCGCCTGCACCAATCGCTGCGGCCAGCTTTTCTGCCGCTGCCACGATTGCCCGAAGGACTTTCTTCCCAGCCTCTTTCGCGGTTTTGGCCGCTTTGATTGCTGTATCCCGAAGCACCTGCCCTTTGCGGATGACAGTTGCGGCCTGCTTGGGAGCAGCCGCCGACGCTTTGCATGGCAAGGCTTTTCCCGCAGATGTGGCGGACTTGATTTTCGCTTTCGGGGCTGTTTTGATCTTTTGCTTTCTCACAACAGCCGGACGCACCTGCTTCTGAACACGCACAGGTTTTGCAGGAGCGGCATTTTTGCCCGTTGGAAGAGGGGCAGTTTCATTTGCAAACAGCGGTTTGCATAATTTCATATCACCTTGAATCATTTTCTGCGCTGCCTGCTGTGGATTTGCCTGCACGGGCGTTACCTGTGCCGGCTTCTGCACCGCAATGTATTTCTGCTTGCTCTTGATGTCCGGCAGCGGTGGCTGCGGGGCATCCGGTTTCGCAGTTTCTACATTGTCAGGCAGGGACACCGGATGCGGCTTCCGCGTTCGAATCTGCGGCATGACCGGCTGCTCCGGCTCCGTTCTATGGGAAACGTGGAGTTTTTGCTGTTCACGAACAGTTTCCCGTGTACGGATGACCGGCGAAAAAGTTTCGGAATCTGTAATTGTGTTTTCAATACCGCTTGATTCTTCTTTGAGAAAATTCTGCTTTTGCCGCTTCTTTCGGATGTACTCTTTCGTCTTGATTTCAGGAAGCGCGAACTGTGTGGTATCCGTTTTTAGTACAGCAGGAATTTCTCGCAGAGAAGAAACAGGCGGCTTTTCCCTTACTGATGTTTCCAATTCACGCACAGAGCGATTTGTCTGCAATTGATAAACATTCTGCGGTCTTTCATAAATTTGCGAAGCTGGATGCTGGGGCAGATGCACAGGTGCATCTGCGGTCGGTGTATGCTCTCGCATCTTGGGCTGCGGGGTGTTTGCGGGAGGAACAGGCTTCTCCTTGATTGGAAAAGCCTGTTCGTGTGCAGAACGTTCCATTTGTAAATGGTGCGCAGACTGTTCAAAGGGTACTGCGGTATGTTTTTCTGCGCTACCAGTTGGCCTTGGCGTAATTTCCGCGGAAACGTTCTGCGTTTTTTCGTGAATCCTCAGAGTTGCATGCTGGGAGGAAGACACCGGTGCTTTCGCATCCGGTGTATGTTCCCGCATTTTTGGTTGTGGAGCATTTGCAGGAGGAACCGGTTTCTCCTTAATCGGAGAAACCGATTTACGCACAGAATGTTCCATTGTCGATGGCATTGTTTCCGCAGAAACAGCCGTTGCGTTTTCATGAATCCTCGGAGTTGGATACTGAGACGGGGACGCTGGCGCTTTCGCATCCGGCGTATATGCTCGCGTTTTGGGCTGTTGGGCGTTTGCAGGAGGAACCGGCTTCTCCCTGATTGGAGAAGCCGATTCGCGCACAGACTGATTTCCCTGTGACTGGCTTTGCGGTGGATATTCCCTCGATGCCGCAGTAGGCTGCAGGGGGTGCCGAGGCTGCTCATGTTGTGGAACAGATTCTGTCCTGGCTTCCCGCTGCGGTTCGGATTTTGTTTTCGGCAGCTTGTGGACAGCTTTTTCTGCCAGATGACGGGCTTCCTGCACGGCATGGTCGGCGGTATCCGTGATCTTGCCGCTCTCGTAGCGATCTTCCGGCTGACCGTCCTGCGCGGCCTCGCGCAGCTCCTGCCGAAGCTGCTGAAAGGAAGCATCTGTGCCGCGGCGGAATGCTGTTCGCGGCGCGGATTTGAGGGTTTCGCCAACTCGCTCTTTCAGCGGCAGCTTTTCTTTGACCTCCCGCATTATGACGCCTGCTCCACCCGTTCAGATAGTTTCGTCGTCATAAGCTGGTACAGCTTGCCATTTTTCGGAAAATGATCCACGAAAGGCACAATGGTGCTGCCGCACTTGAGAAGCCCGTGTCCAAAATCTACGCCCGAAATATACGAAAGCTGATTGTCCGAAATATTGAGCAGCCGCGCCAGCTCGATTCGGTCCGTACTCGCCTGATTAAGCATGAGCAGGAATTCGCTGTTTGCAAGCATGGTTCTCGCCGTGTGGGACTGTAACAAGTCATCCACGTTCTGCGTCAGCCCCGTGCCGCAGGCACCATATTTGCGCATCCGCTTCCAGAGCGTGAACAGGAAATTCGCGCTGTACTCGTGCTGAAACAGCAGGTAGATTTCGTCAATATATAACCATGTGTTTTTGCCGAGTTTGCGATTGCGGATGATGCGGTTGAACACGCTGTCCAGTACAACGAGCATGCCGACCGGCAGGAGCTGTTTGCCAAGGTCACGGATGTCATAGCAAAGAATGCGGGAATTGGTGTCCACGTTCGTGTACTTGGCAAACGTATTCAAGCTGCCTTCCGTGAACAGCTCCAGTGCCAGCGCAACGTCCCGCGATTCCGGTTCCGGCTGCTCCAGGAGCGCGGCGTGGAAGTCTTGTAATGTCGGCACAACGCCAAGATAACCGTTTCGGATGAACTCGCGGTAGACCTGCGCGGTACACCTGTCAATAATGGATTTCTCCTTGGCGGACAGCTTACCCGCGCCCACGAGCTGCTCGCAGAGAGACAATAAGAATTCGGATTTCAGCAAAACTGGATTGTCACCGTCGTTGTAGCCAGACTCCATATCAAGAGCATTGATATGATTGGGCGAGGTAGCGGAGATTTCAATGACCTCGCCGCCCAAGCCTTCGACCAGCGGGCGGTACTCGGCTTCAGGATCGATGATAATAATGTCGTCATTGGTAGATAGCGCGATCTCCGTGATCTCGCGCTTGGCCGCAAAGGATTTGCCGGAGCCGGAGACACCGAGAATGAAGCCATTGCCGTTCAAAAGCTCCTTGCGGTCGGCCAGAATAAGATTCTTGGAGATGGCGTTCTGCCCGTAGTAGATGCCGTGCCGGTGTCGAATTTCCTGCGCCTTGAACGGCATAAGCACAGCGAGGGCTTCTGTCGTGAGTGTCCGCAGCGCGTCGATGCGCCGCAAACCGAGCGGCAGCGCGGTGATCAGGCCGTCCTGCTGCTGGAAGCTCAGCTTTGCGAGCTGGCACAGGTGCTTGCGCGCAATGGATTGGAGCGTTTCGGTGTCGCTGTCCAGTTCCTCTTTGCTGTCTGCCAGATGCACGAGCGTGACCACGGCGAACAGCATCCGCTGGTCGCGGGTCGTGAGATCATCCAGCATCTCGCGGGTTTCCTTGCGCTGCTGTTCCAGATCATACGGCACAACAGCAGAGAAGTTCTGGTTGCTGTTCTGCCTGCGCTGCCAGTTGGTGACGTTCGTTTCCACGCCGAGGAGCTTGTTTTCTACCTCGCGCACCGCTTCGTCGGTCGGCACGGGGATCATGTCAATGGAGAGCATCATGCGCCGGTTGAGGTCGGTCAGCTCCAGAATCATGCTGTCTTTGATGTAGCTGGCGTAATCCTTGAGGAACAGGACGCGACCATATTGGTTTCCTATTTTGAAATAATCCCGATGGAACTCCAAGCTATCCGGGCAAATCGTGTCCTTGAGATTATGCCCACGCTTCATGGCGGATTGCAGGTCAAAGGGCAAGGATGACTCGTCCGGTCGGAAGAATCCGCGCAGCACATCCAGCCGCTCGGCGGCGTCCAGCTCGTTGGAGGACGAGTTGAGCCGCGAGAGCTTGGACGTGATCTCACCTGTCACGCGGGAGAAGAACGTGCGCGCTTCGTCCACGTTTTTCTTGTGAACGGAAACCGTGATAAATCGCTCCTGCTCCACGCTGGCGGAGCTGCCGGAGATTTTGCTTTCCAGCATCCCGTTGAACTCGTCCACGAATCCGTCGAGGCTGTCGCCGCGCTGCGGGAGCAGGACGGTATCTTCAAACGCCTGCCGGTTGACCTGCTTGTTGCAGATCGTGAGCTTGGTGGTCGAGCCGCTGTCCAAAGCGTTCAGCAGTTCGCTGTAGCCGAGGAACATCGCGGTTTTGTCCTCTTTGGAAGCGATGGCATAGTTGATGTCCGAAAAGCGCAGCGTTCTGGAATATTTCGTGCCGAACTGAAAAATCCCATCCGCAAAGATCCGCTGGATGGGAATGACGTCCTGCACGCTGCGCGGGATTTTATAAGCTGCTCTGTCCTGCTTGATGGTGTTGTTGAGGGTTTTAATCAAGCGTCAGCACCTCCCGCATGGAATTGGAATCCAGCAGCACTTCCGCATACAGATTCTGCGGATGATACGAAAGAGTGCGCGGACAGAGGATCTCGGAACGGATGACCGCCAGCAGGAAACGTTCGGCGGGCATGCCGTTGTAGGTAAAAAAGCCGCACATGGCAAACGGGAACGCCGCCAGCATGCACACCCAGCCGACCTCTGCCGCGCCGATGAGCGGTTTCAAGCCAAAATACGCGCCGACCGCCACGCCGATGGCGAGCAGCGCGAACACCATCTGCCGCAGAGATAAGCCGAACAGGATGCTCTCCTGATACCGCTGGATTTCTTTGTTGATTTTCACTTCGATGATGAATCCCTCCAATTTTTCTGTTTTTCTTGGATTGACCCTTGAACTTTTCTTCGTTCCAAGCTAACATGGCACAAACTTTCTGAAGGAGGTCGTGCCATGTTGATGATCATATTTGGGGCAGGCTGTTTGCTCCTGTCTGTACTGTTTCACGCCGCATCGCTTCTGCACCTCGGTCTGCCGCTTTTGTATGCGCTGATCGTGCCGACGCTATTCTCCGGCTGGTATTACAGCCACTACGCGCTGGCGAATGGGATCTGGTATGCGCTCATTGTCCTGGGGCTGATTTCGTGGGGCCGTGTCGCTGGTGCGGAAAATTGCAGGCAGATCGTAATAAACTCACGCGAAATTCATTTGACACCATATATGACACCATGCTATAATAAGACTGTACAGAGAGACAGAGGTGATGTGCCGTGTCAAAATGGGATAAACTATTGGCAAGAATCTGCGGATTATCGCGCGATCTTCGTTTTGACGAGCTGCGCAAGGTGCTGGAGAGCTACGGCTATGAAATGCGCCAGCCAAACGGCGGCAGCAGCCATTGCACGTTTCGCAAACCCGGCTGCGCGCCAATTACGATCCCTATGCACGAACCGATCAAGAAAGTCTACGTTATGATGGTAAAAGAAGTTGTAGAAAGCGAGGTGTCAAATCGTGAAGACGATTGAGTATTATATGAATCTTCCGTATCGTCTGGAGCTTGTTCCGGACACGGACGAAGGCGGTTTTGTAGCCTCGTATCCGGAGCTGCGCGGCTGCCTGACCAGCGGCGAGACGGCGGAAGCGGCACTCAAAAACGCACAGGACTGCAAACGCGAATGGCTGGCCGCCGCACTGGAAGATGGCTATGAGATTCCGGAGCCTACGTCTGATGACGAGTATTCCGGTCAGTTCAAGCTGCGGCTTCCGAAGTCGCTGCACCGCGCACTTGCGGAAAACTCCAAACGCGAGGGTATCAGCATGAACCAGTATTGTCTGTACCTGCTGACAAAAAACAACGCTGAGTTTCGCCACGGCGCATAACGAATCGTAAGATGCAGAACCCTCCATCCAACTACGGATGGAGGGTTCTTATCCAAGTCCCATCAGTTCTCGAATAATTCGGTCAGACATTTTGATGGAGCCGACGAGTAACGGGTGGTCGAACCATATAAATATGCGAGGTTGCCGCTATACAGCCCCGCCACTCACCTCCACGGTCTGTGTAGTTTGCCGAACACCTCCGTGGACAGTATAACAAACAATTTTCAACGGCGAAAGCACACCCCTCCGGTTTCATAACCCCGTCGATGCCTTTCGCAGAAAGGCGGATTATAAATATGGAGCGATATGCTTGGAAAGCCGCTGTTCTGCCCGGGAAGATGGCAGAATACCGCAGGCGGCATGATGAGATCTGGCCGGAGATGCTGGAGATGTTCCGACGCGCCGGGATCCGGAATTATTCGATCTGGCAGACGGGCGATACGCTTTTCGGATATTACGAATGCGATGATCTGAAAACAGCGCTTGCCGTGCAGAAGGATGTGCCTGTCAGTGCACGCTGGCGCGCGTACATGCGCGACGTGATCCGTATGGAACAAGACCCGAAGAGCGGCGCACAGCCGCATCTGGAGCAGGTGTTCTTCTTTGGCGGCCGCTGAAAGTGCGTTTGCTATGCTGCCGTCACAATGCAGCGATCAATTCAAACGGGCGAAGGACGGCTGGCGTTATTGACGGGTAATTATGAAAGCGTATTGCTTCCGGGTTTGGATAAATTGCGGCGGCATTTTGCGATTTCTCGCTGAAATTGCATATCACCAGCAGGCGCTTTCCCTGATATGTACGGACGTATGCAAAAATATGCGGATCGTCGGCACAGAGCAATTCAAATGTGCCATATCGGATCAAAGGATTCCCTTTTCGGAAGGCCAATATATCCCGGTAGAAGTGCAGGACTGAATTTTCATCCTTCTCCTCCTGTTCGACATTGACCGCTCTCCAACTATACCCCAGGGATATCCATGGCGGCGCACTTGAAAAGCCGGCGCAAAAACGGGAATTCCACTGCATCGGCGTTCTTGCATTGTCCCGGCTTGTGTGCGCAAGGAGCGTCAGCATCATGCGTTTTTCAACAACCCCGGAATCCACGAAATCATGATAAGCACAAATGCTCTCAATATCCCGATACTGCTCAAGCGACGTGAAATGCGGGTTCGGCATTCCGATCTCCTCACCCTGATAAATGTATGGCGTACCCTGCATGAGATAGAGGCAGGCGCAGAGCATTTTCGCTGAAAGCACCCTGTATTCCGGCAGATCACAGCCGAATTTTGAAACCGCCCGCGGCTGGTCGTGATTTCCCCAAAACAGGCAGTTCCATGATGTTTCCCGCAGGCCGTTCTGCCAGCGGTTCAATACTTCCTTCAGCTTTACCAGATCTGTGCGGTCTGCGCTCCATTTTCCGTATTTTCCGTCTGTCAGACTGGTATGCTCAAACTGAAACACCATGTTCAGCTCGCCGGAGTCTGTTCCCGCGTATTTTTGGGCCTCCTGCACCGTAATGCCCGGACATTCGCCTACCGTCATAATATCGTACTTTGCCAATACCTTCTGCCGCATTTCCTTCAAATATGTATGCACCTGCGGGCCGTTGATGCAATACGGCGACAGATCCGAACCGGTATCCCGTGGAATCGGATCCGGCTTTGAAATCAAGCTGATCACGTCCATGCGGAAACCGTCGATCCCCTTATTCAGCCACCAGGACATCATACGATAAATTTCGTCACGCAGTGCCGGATTCTGCCAGTTCAGATCCGGCTGTTTTTTTGCAAAAATATGCAGATAGTGTGCGCCGACCTGTGTGTTGTATTCCCACGCAGAACCGCCGAACCAGCTTCCCCATCTGTTCGGCTTTTCTGTTTCCCAGATATAATAATCCCGATAGGCAGGATTCTGCCCGCTCGTTCCCTCCTGAAACCACCGGTGCTGGTCAGATGTATGGTTGACGACCAGATCCATAATCACGCGGAGCCCGCGCTGATGTGCCTGCCGAAGCAGGCAATCAAAATCTTCCATTGTGCCAAGCTCCGGATGAATTGCGTAATAGTCGCTGATATCGTATCCGTTGTCGATCAGCGGCGACGCATAAATCGGACAGAGCCAGATCACGGTTGCGCCGAGGCTTCTGATATAGTCGAGCCGCTGTATAATTCCGCGCAGATCGCCAATCCCATCCCCGTTGCTGTCTTGAAAGCTCCGCGGATAGATCTGATATACGACAGCATCCTTCCACCATTCTGTTTGCATTGTTATGTACTCCTGTTCGTCTCAAAATATTTTCTGTAGCAGCTGCTAAAGTAATACGGGTTGGAATATCCGACGAGAGGGGCGGCTGCTTTTTCGCTCATTCCGTTTTCTTCGATCAGCTCTTTTGCCTTGTTCATCCGTATTTGCAGCAGATACTCGGTAAAGGTCAAACCAACCATGTCTTTAAATTTCCGGCTCAGATAAATATAGTTCAGATGGTACTTCTGTGAGAAATCAATCAGGCTGAGCTCCTCCATATACTGCGTCTGCACAGTCCGCAGGATCAGCTGGAGCGTCTGCCTGGTATTGGGCGTATGTCTGTCTGCGAGACAGGCCGCGACAGCCTGCAGCATATCCTGCAGGTACTGCGGAATTTCATCCTCCCATGCGATCTGGTTGATCTGGTCGATGTAGTTTCGCCCGAGAAGCTCTGAAATATCCACGCCATACCCGATTTTCTGGCAGCATTTCTCTACAGACATCGTAAAATCGATCAGAAGATGCCTGACCGCAGGCAGATACAGATACGCGCGGCTTTCGATCGTGCGCAGAAGCATTGTCATGCACTGCGCCGAAAAGTTGTCGGATGCCGACAGAAACGAGATCAGCTGCGATTCGTTAATGGGCGAAGGAAGCAGATAGGGCGTATAGGAGGACACACCCTTTTGATAGAGGATCCCAGGCTTGCGCCCGATGTACTGCAGCATGGAAGCAGCCTCATCGATCGCCGCCTTCACATCGGAAACGCCATATCCGAATCCGGAAAGGCCTGTGCGGAACGCAGTGCCCTCCGACACCTGTTCCATAAGCGTCTGCACGAATTCCAGGTATTTTCGTTCCGTTTGATGCGTACACGCCGTCCCGATCATCGACAGCATGCAGAAGACGGGCTCCGTTGTGCTGTATGGAAACAGTGCGGATGCAAACGGTGCCTGCTTGATTTTCTGAACGATCCGCTCCCTCCATGCATCAGCGTCGGATTTGCGGCGAAGGCGCATGCAGCAGGCGGCAAATGTTTTCCCCGCATACTGTTGCAGCATCCGCGCGTTTTTCGGATCACAGAGCGTACCGGTCATTGCCTTGTGAAACAGTGTATGCAGCGGCTCTTCCGCCTCCGCAGCCGGCGCGCGCAGCGCAAGCCGCTCGACAAGCTCCTGCAGAAGCCGATTCAGCTGTGCCGGGTCGATCGGCTTGAGCAGATAATCAAAGACGTGCGCGTGAATGGCCTGATACATATAACTGAAATCCGAATACTCGCTCAGCACAATGATTTCGCAGTTATAGTGCAGGGATTCCATCTGCTTCAGCATCTGGGAGCCGTCGCAGACCGGCATTCTCATATCGGTTATTACAATGTCAATCGGCATGGTCTGCATATACGCCAGCGCTTCCCTGCCGTTTTCCGCTTCTGCGGCCAGCTGAATGGGCATTCTATCCCAATGGATGCTTTTTTTGATGCTCTCCCGGATAACCGGCTCGTCCTCAACGAGAAGCACATGATATATCACACCTGCTCACCTCCTACCGGAACGATAATACGGATCGTCGTTCCGATTCCGGCCTCGCTGTCAATCTCCAGCCGTCCGTTTTTTTCGTACAGAAGCGCCAGACGCGCCTTGAGATTGACAAGGCCAACGCCGTGTTCGGTATCGGCTGCGGCAGTGCCGCAGAGCCTCTTTCTCAGCGCGTCCAGCCGTTCCGGCGCAATCCCGGCCCCGTCGTCTGTAATCTCCACGGTCAGGAAAGAATCGTCTGCCCAGCTTTGAATCAGGATCGTCCCGAGCTCCTGCCGTTCCCCAAAGCCATGAAGGATCGCATTTTCCACCATTGGCTGAAGGCTCATTCGCGGAAGCAGATAGTCACGGGTATAGGCAGGAATACTGAGTTCATACCGCAGCCGGTCGCCGAAGCGAATTGTCTGAATTGTCAGGTAGTTGGTGACATGTGCGATCTCATCGCGCAGAGGCGCGAGCGGCTGGCTGCTGTTGATGCAATAACGGAGCGTATTCCCCAGGGAATTCGAGACTGTAATGATTTCCGATACCTTATCCAGCATAGCGAGGCTTGAAATGGATTGAAGCACGTTATACAGAAAATGCGGGTTCATCTGCGCCTGCAGCACGCGGATCTCGGAACGCTTCTGGAGCAGCTCCATTTCATATTCGTTTTGAATGGATGTGCTCAAATTGTCCATCAGCGTATTGAAGCTGATGCTCAGGCGTGCGATCTCATCGTTTCCGACGACCGCAACGCGGTGCTCCAGCTTTCGCAGGTTCATATGCTCCATTGTATCCGCAAGCGTTTCGATCGGGCGGCTTATCCTGGTCGCAAAAAACGCTGTAACCACAGTCATCAGGGTAAGCGCCAGAACCAGCGCGGTCAAAATGGATTTGGATACCGCCGTTGCGTCGGAGCTGTAGAGCGTTTCCGGAATCGCCGTCATGAGCACCCAGTCGGTTTTCTGCGACTGCACGGAAAGCGCCATATGTGCCTGCCCGTCAAGCCGTATTTCATGCTCAGACAGACCGTCCTTAAATACCATCATTTCCTCGGGCAGCGTCCGGGCGGTCAGCTGTCCGGAGGAATCGAAATACACCCGCCCCGCACGGTCACAAATATAAACATATGCCTGTTGATCTGACAGGATAAGCGACGCAAGCTGCTTCATTCCTGTCAGATTTACCGTGATAAACATCGTCCCGATTTGCTCAAAATGCTGCTCTGTATTGACGATTTGCCGTGCAACCGCATAAACATATTCGCCCGCACCGTTTCTGACCTTATGGAGCGGCATATGTACACAGGTCGGGAGCAGGACGCGGTCAAGCCGGTTCATCTGATCGGGTTCCAGACAGGTAAGATACGCATCCGGAAGCGCAGCGTCCACATACTCCGGAACGGAACCGGATTCTTCCCGCGTCGCATATGTAAGCCGTCCGCTGTTATCAACGAAAATAATACTGTAGAGATCCGCGCGGCTGCTCAGACTTGACAGAAAGACCCGCTTTAACAGATCTGATTCGCTTGCCGCAGCGTTCGGGCCGGTCTGCTGCCCGTAGTGCAGAAGGTATTCTCTGAATGCCTCATTCAGATAAATGGAGCGGTAAACGTCGTCCAGTCCCTCCCACGTTGCGTCCATCTGATGGATCCCCATTTCGAGCAGATTTTCATTGAGCTTTTTTGCCTGCGCCCGAATTGCGGACTGCGACCGAACCTGTGCAATGACAACCACGATGATGATGGGGATCGACAAGGTAAGCAGAACAGAGCAGATGAGTTTTTTCCTGAGCGATCGGAATCGTCGGAACATGGAGCTTCACCGCCTTTCCTAAATATTATAGCAAATCAAATGAATTTTTGATAGTTTTACACAAAGAAGTTGATATATTTCACAAGAAAGCTAAATGATTTTATTGCTGCCGTGTTTCTCGAACGATATAATTTGATTGTAGGCAGCCCCCTCAAACCTTTCTTGGCCAAGAAAGACGCCTAAAAAAAGCACATCAGGTCTGTCATTCAGTGGAGTTAAATGGAGGTTTCATGATGAAAATTGAAAAAGTGAGAAGATCAGTGATTCTGCTGCTCTGCGTCGGCGTTCTCTTTTCTCTGCTGTCTGCATGCACAAGCGTAAAGACAACAGAGCAGGCAAACTCCGACCACGCAGCTGCACAGGATACGGCAGATAAAGCATCTGCCGAAAGCGCACAAGACGAAGCGGACGTACCGGAGACAGAACCCGTTACGATTCATCTGTTCCATCAAAAGCAGGAAGCGCAGGACGCATTTACGCAGATCATCGACGCATTCCATAAGGAATATCCAACGATCAACGTCGAACAGGAAATCGTTACAAACGAGCCGGCAGCAATTCTCAAGGCGCGGCTGGCGACCAATGAAATCCCGGATATTTTCCAGGGCTCAACAAACACCATGGACATCGCGCAGGGCGGCTATATCATGGATCTCGCCGGTGAAGCGTTTTTGAACAACGTCACAGATGAGGCGCGCCTTGATTCGACCTTCTCCGATTCGGAGGGCCATACATGGGCGCTTCCGATTGACGGAAGCTGCGAGGGTATTTTCTATAATAAAGATATTTTTGCAGAATACGATATCGCCGTGCCGACGACCGTGACGGAATTCAAAGCAGCGGTTGAAACCCTGAAAGCGAACGGTGTGACACCGTTTGCGCTGGGGTTCAAGGATTCCTGGACAATCAAGCCGGTTTCTCTGATCGCAGCTGCTTCTGCGGTCTACGGGAAGGACATTCACTGGGACGACGCCAGAAGCGCCGGAACAGAGTCCTTTGCGGCCTGCAGCGGATGGAGCACAACCTTTGAGCTGATGAAGTACATTTACGAAAACGGCAACACCCAGACAGCATTTGACACGGACTACAACACAGCCTGCGCAATGATTGCAAACGGCGAGGCCGCCATGATGGTGCAGGGCCTGTGGGCGCTCGAGCCCATTAAGGAGATCAATCCGTCCATCAACCTCGGCATGATGGCGCTTCCGGTTTCTGACGATCCGTCTGAGACAAAGCTGTTCCAGTTCCCCGACTTTGGTCTGTCCATTTCCGCATCGACAAAATACCCGGAAGCATGCAAGCTGTTCCTTGAGTTCCTGACACGGCCGGAAATCGCCGAGCTGTGGTGCAGCACCTCCAAGCTGTTTTCCGCTGTGAAGGGTGTTTCCGTTGATTTTGATCCGCTGGCAAAAGACGTGGAAGCCTATATCGACGCGGGCATGGTCTGCACACAGGTCGATCGCGGCTGGCCGACTGCCTTCGGCCCGGAATATGAAAGCGCTCTGTCGAGCTACCTGCTGGATCAGGACAGTCTGGAGCATATTCTGGCCGGTCTGGACGCCTCGTGGGACAACGCGCTGGCCGCAAGTCAGGCAAACTGATACTACATGTCCCGCGCCGCAGGTCATTTGCGACGCGGGACGACCGGGGAGGCGAAGATCATACATAGAACACACTATCAAACGGAAGTATGGAGAAGAAAGCAAAACCAGACGTATCTGTTGTTTATCCTGCCCGCATTTGCTTTTTTCTTCACATTTTTTCTGCTTCCTTTTGCCCAGAGCCTTGTGCTGGCGTTTACAGACGCATACGGCTACAATAAACATTTTCACTTCATTGGTCTTGCCAACTTCAAAGAGGCGTTGTCAAACCGCGCGTTTCTTCGCGCGATTTGGGTAACAGTCCGTTATACGCTCTTTGTAACGCTTGGGGCAAACGTTTCGGCCCTTGTGCTGGCACTTCTTCTGGATTCAAATACGCACTTCAAGAAGCTGTTTCGGGCGGTTTTCTTCCTTCCCAATTTGATGAGCCTGATCATTGTCGGATTCGTCTGGGTATTTCTCTATGGAAACGTCTACCGCTCTGCCGTGCAGGCATTTGGGATCCCCGAAGCGTATCAGATCAGTTGGCTGGGCAGCATGAAGCTGGCCGTGTATTCGATCGGCCTGACTGCGATCTGGCAATGCGCGGGCTATTATATGATCATTTATATTGCCGGACTTCAGAATATTTCCAAAGACCTGCTGGAAGCCGCCGCAGTAGACGGTGCGAATAAATGGACGGTAATCACGCGGATCAAGCTCCCGCTGCTTGCGCCGGTTGTCGTCATGAATGTGATCCTTTGTCTGGCGTCGTGCTTTAAGGCATTTGACATTCCTATGGCCATGACTTCCGGCGGCCCCGCCGGCGCAACGACAACGATCGCGCTCCAGATCTACAACACAGGCTTCAGCTCCAACCGGACAGGATACGCAACCGCGCAATCCATCATCCTGTTTCTGATCATCTCCGCCATTACAGCGGCAGTTTATCTGTTCCAAGGCAGAAAGGACGCGTCAAATGCGTAAAGCAAGAGCAGGCAAGGGCGGATATGCAATCACAATTCTTGTCGGTGTGATCGCCGTTCTCTATTTCTTCCCGGTTTTAATTGCAATCGTCAACTCTTTTAAAACAAAAGGGGAAATTCTGACCTCGGCCATCTCTTTCCCCTCCAGGCCAACATTCGAGAACTATAAAACAATCATCGAAACCGCAGACTTTCCGAAAGCGCTGCTGAACTCCTGTATCCTGACAGCTGGCGTTGTGGTCTTGAATCTGATCGTCAGTTCTCTCGCAGGATACGCGCTTGCAAAATGGAAATCCCGCTGGTCTGCATGCTTCATGCTGCTGTTTCTTTCCTCTATGTTTGTACCCTTTCACACGATCATGATTTCCCTGCTGTCTACAGCGCGGGATCTGCATGTGACTGGGCATATATGGGGATTGATCCTGATTTATTGCGGGCTGCAGTGTCCGATTCCGATTTTTCTGATCAGGGGCTTTGTATCCTCCGTCCCGGGAGAACTGGAAGAGGCTGCGTTGCTTGACGGCTGCGGCGTTCTGAAGCGCTTTGTGTTGATCGTTCTGCCGCTTATCAAACCGATCCTGACCACCGTCGCGATTCTCAATGTTCTTTGGGTCTGGAACGATTTTCTTCTTCCGTATCTGATTCTTGGAAAACCGATCACCATTCCACTCAGCCAGATGTACTTCTATGGACAGTATAACCAGCAGTGGCATCTGATCATGGCAGGTTTTGTTGTGACCACAATTCCAGTCATTCTTTTTTACATTTTCATGCAAAAAAATATCGTGAACGGAATCGCTGCTGGCGCAATTAAGGGATAATCATCCACGAAAGGAGCAGCATTATGCAAAAACACAAAAAATCCATACTCGCGCTGTTTCTGATCGCCTCGCTTTGCGTGTCCGTCCTCGGTGCCGGAACAGCGTACACGCGCAGCACAGCGCTTGATGAGGAGGGGACAAATCAGGTGAGCTATTCCTCGCAGAATCTCGAAGAAAACGATACCGTTTACATGCTTATGACGGATCGCTTCTTTGACGGCAATTCCAGCAACAACGGGACATTCAATGAGGAGTACCGTCCGGGAGATCTTCATTATTATCAGGGCGGCGACTGGGCCGGTCTGACGCAAAAGCTTCAATATATCAAGGACATGGGCTTTACCGCTATCTGGATCTCTGCACCGCAGGAAAACGAAACATACAGCCGTTCCGGCGACGAGGCAGGATATCACGGTTACTACACAAAGGATTTCAACAGCCCCAATTCTCACTTCGGTACCGAAGCAGAATTACGCGCGCTTATGGCCGCTGCGGATGCGCTGCAGCTGAAAGTCATCATTGATGCGCAGCTCAACCATACGGCCGATTATCTGGAATACCCGGCGACGACCTATGAACCTGCCGATTATAAGCCCGCTCCGCCGTTTGACAATCCGGCCTGGTATCATAACACGCCAAACATCAGCGACTTTACAAATCCGGAGGAAGCACAGAATTACAGCCTTGGCGGATTGGACGATCTGGCGCAGGAAAATCCGGAATGCTGGGCCGCACTGATGTCCGCATACTGGAACCAGGCGAATAACAGCGGCTGGTTCAGCTATGGCTTTTCCGGCTCCCGCGTGGATGCTGTAATTGAAATTCCTCCGCAGTATCTGACGCTCTACGAAGCCCATACCGGAAAGCACAGCTTTGGCGAAGCCTTTACCGGTTCGGTGGATGAAAACGCCTCGATCATGAATTACATGTGGGGCATGCTGGATTATCCGCTGTACTTCCAGTTGAACAACGTTTTCTGCAAAGGAGAAGAATGGGGCGGCGTCAAATGGGTCTTTGATCAGGATGGCAAATACAAAGACGCCTCGCACCTGTTTACCTTCCTGGATAACCATGACCGTTCCCGGTTCCTTGCAAATGCGAGCGACAACTGGGCAAAGCTGCGCATGGCGCTGGCCTTCCAGTATGCGGCGCGCGGGATCCCCGTTATCTATTATGGAACAGAGCAGAACATGGCCGGAAATTTTCAATACTCAGAGGAAACGCTGAACTACTACAACCGCGAGATGATGACCGGCTTCAGTGAGGATACGACGACCTTCCATTTTATCCAGCGTCTGAATGAGCTCAGAAAAACATACGGCGATGTGCTCATCAACGGCGTACAGAACGAGCTGTATTACAGCTACGGCGATCCGGTCTATGCATTCAGCCGGAGAAACGAGGGAAACGGCAGGGAAATTCTCTGTGTTTTCAATAACTCTGCCAGCGCACAGACAAAGACGATCACCCTGAACGCAGGAAAAACGAGCTACACGATCGGCACGCAGTTAACCGACCTGCTGAATACGGATTATGTTGTAAACGTAACGGAAGGGGCCGAGGCGAACTCCAGAGTGGTAACTGTCACGATCCCGGCAAACTCCGCAGTCCTGCTTACAAGCGGATATCCGGAGGAGTACAAACAGCCCGATTATCAGAAAACGACCGTGATCGTACACTGTGATGCGGGCTATGGCAACACCCTGTATATCCGTGGGGACACGCTGCCGTTGGATTGGTCTTCCGGCCGAAAGCTCCAGAATGTCGATGCGAACACGTGGGTCTTTGAAATGGAGCGCCCCGTCAGCGGCAGCGTGGAATTCAAGATCCTGCTGAACGATGAAACATGGGAAAGTGGGAACAACCACATCGTGCAGGTAGGAAATACGATTGAGGTAACGCCGGACTTCAGTTAACAAAAGAGTGAGGAGGATTCATATGAAACGTACAATATCCATTCTTTTAATCCTTGTGCTTTTCGTCTCGCTTCTTCTCCAGGTTCCCACCATTGCAAAGGAATATCCGCAAACGAGATACGAGGCGGAGGCAGCTGTGCTGTCCGGTGTGCAGACGAACACCGATCATGCAGGATACACCGGAACCGGATTTGTTGACCACTTTGACGCCAAGGGCGATTTTGTCGAGTTCTCTGTCGATCTTGCAGAAGCGGGAGATTATTCCTTCCTGATCCGGTATGCAAACGCCGGCGGGTACTACGCTTCAGCAAAGGTGTTCTTTGACGGTGTCTTCGAGGCCACCGCTGTATTTCCGTCGCTGGCATCGTGGGACGAGTGGTCGACGAGCGAGGTCGGAAAATACCTGACTGCGGGGACGCATACAGTCCGGATCGCGTATAATAACCATGCCATCAACATCGACAGTCTGACCGTCGAGGAAAAGCATGAGAGCACCCGGAGCCTGTATCTTTCCAACGCGAAGGATATGATGGCGATCTGGCAGAGCACGCAGCTCTGCTCTGAAGACGCGGCAGACAACCCGGCGGGCATCCGCGAGCTGCATGTAAGCAGCAGCTGGGGAGAAAACCAGATTCGGGATTACTCCGGGTTCTTCCGCGATGAAACAGGTGCGAAGGATTATTCCTCCGGCGAGTTGTTCGATGTTGAAGGGTATTTTGATGAAACCGGCATTTTGCGGACAAATTATCTGGAATACGACGGCGTTCCAACGGCTGGTATTGAGATTTCCAGAAATTATTGCGCACTGCCAAACATGCCTGTCCTGCTTACGCAGTACAGCATCAAAAACACATCTGCCGGCAGCAAGCGCATTTCCGTTCTGGATATGCTGAATCCTGCCAACACAGGGACTTCCGCAATCAGCGCGTCATACAGCGATACACAAAACGCTATTATTTTTGACAGATCCTCCGCAGGTATGCCGTATCTGGCGCTCGGCACATGGGGCAGCTGCGCCGGGTTCCAGGTTGCGAACGACGCCGACAGCAATACTGCCTCGAGCTCCTGCAGTCCGTGGTACACCTTCCACAGCAGCGGCTCAGTTGCAAATAACCGCTCCGCATCTGCAAATGCTGTTTCCGGTGCATTCCTGAAAACCGCAGAGTTGTCCGCCGGCGCATCCTGTACCCTCTATGGCTATGTTGCATACGGCGCGACGCTGGCCGACCTCAACCAGACGGTTTCCTCCCTGAATGCGCGCGACGGCAGCGATTGGCTCACATATACACAAACGTATTACGGAGCATGGCTGGAAGACGGGAAAGCAGTCCCCAGCTTCTCAAACCCGGAGCTCGCGAAGATGTACAAGCGCAATCTTATCATGATAAAAAACACGCTCCGTCCGGGTTCGACAACCGGAGACGGCGCGCATGTAGCAACCACCAACCCTTATGATTACGGTTATAAGGTCTGGACCCGCGATGCTTCCGTCACGGCAATTGCCTTGGACGCAGCCGGGTTTACCACGGAAGGGGCGCAATACTGGCGCTGGCTTGCCGCCCGGCAGCTTACCTCCGGCGAAACCGCCGGTTCCTTCAATACCTGTATTGACGTCTGGAGCAACCAGCGTGCGGAATTCATCGAGCCTGAACACGATACGATCGGCTGGTTCCTGTACGGCGTGTACCGGCACTGTCTGGAGACAAGCAGCACACAGCTGCGCGACGAACTCTGGCCGCAGCTGACTGCGGCGGCGAACTATGTGATGAACAATATTGACAGCAATGGGTTCGGGCCGCAGGATTTCAGTATTTTTGAGGACATGGATAATTACGGCGTCTATACGTACACGCAGGCACTTTACGCCGCCGGGCTTGAAGCAATGGGTAAAATGGCTGCGCAGAAGGGTCTGCAAGGACTCGCTGACAGCTATAACGGCGCAGCAAGCACCATCAAATCCGCAATCAACCGAGACGACACGCTTGCAAATGGCCTCTGGTATCCAAAGGGAAAGTACTTTATCAAGGATATCCGTTGGGACAACAGTGTGTCGAGAATCAAGGATGGCGCCGGACTTATTCTGTTCACTACAGGCATCATTGACATCAATTCCTCCAGAGCCCGTGACACGATCAGCGCCTTTGAAGCGGATCTTCTGGATGATGAATACGGCATGGCCCGGTATGCAATGGACACCTACTACAGCAAGGACAGTATTTACAGTCCGTCCGGTGACGAAGCTGTCGAAGTTTCCCCGAGCTGGCCTCAGATCTCGAACTGGAATGCGATTTGCAGCGCCTACACAGGCGACAGTCAGAAAGCAGAGAATATCTTCGACTGGAATCTGCACAGAACCTGCGCCGGATATATGTTCACCGGGGAATGCGTCAGCGATGTTACCGAGAAGCCCTGTGTTTCGACCGCCACGGAGCCGACGACTGCGGCATCCTTCATTCTGGCGGCGCTTGTCTGGAACGGCGATCTGGATATGCGGATCATTCCGGATCGCTCCAACGCGGGCTGCTATAAGGAACTTGCAGTTCATGACGGCTGCGAGGGAGACTGGACGCAGTACGAATTTGTGCCGTACTATCTGGACGCCTGCGCAGACGCTGTGTCAAGCGATCTATCGATTCAGAAGGTGTACATCACAAACGATATGAGCAATCTTTATATCCGTGTTGATAATGAATCCGGCAGTCTGCCTGCGTACTGTGCGGAAACGGTTTTCCAGGTCGGGGCTCATATCCGAAGCAGTACCGAAAGCGCGGCAGGCACTACGTCGACCCTGAACGGAACGTCTTTGCCGCACAGCTTTTCAAAGGCATTCGTCAGAAGCAGCGATTCAACAACAGTTGATCGCTATGAGATAAGCGGTTCCGCGTGGGCCTTTTCCAATACGGAAAGCGGCGCAAGAGTCGAGTGGTCGCCTGCAGCGGGTCGGATTCAGATGGTCATTCCGCTGGAAAGCATCGGCGCAGCAGTATCCGAAACGGAAACATGGCTTGACTGTGCAGTTTCCATTGGAAGCGGCGGCACAGACAGCGACGTCTTTGAGATCCATTACCGTCTTACCGGCAGCAGCCAGCAATGGCTGTACGGCGACTTTGAATAACATCAAATCAGCCCCCGCCGCATGCTTCAACGTGCGGTAAAGAGCCTTCGCTCCATCCCATCAGGTAACCGCTGAATCAATCACCTGCGGTTATCAGCGGTTACTCAGCTGGCGTTGAACTTCCAGGTTCAGCGCCAGCTTGACTTCTGCGAAAGCGGCTGCGTTCCTGGGCACGGCAGCCGCGACACCGGGAACGATTCTTGAAAAGGGTGAAAAAACGGAAAATGTTTCTCCCCGCTATTGACAGATTCCCCTTCCATGCGTATACTCCGACCGGGAGATCGGGCAGATTCTGACGGGCTTCAGCATCAGCATCTGCAAATCCATCAAGGAGATTCCCGGCTTTGCGGCCGGCACCTTTGACCGTGATGCCGAATTCCGAGCGCTGATTTCCAAATAAACCGAGGTGATTTCAGATGGCGGACAACGCAGACACCAAAATTGGCTGGCTTTGCTGCCCAAAATGCGGCGGCAAAACAAGGACGCAGATACGGCCGCACACGGTATTAGAGGAGTTCCCTCTATTCTGTCCGAAGTGCAAATATACCTGCGTGATCCGTTTCAAGGACGGAAAAATTGAAGAACTCAAAATGCCAGACGCTTAGACGCAGTGCGATCCGAGATCATCGGTTTGTGCTGCGTTTTTTAGGTTGCGGAAAAAATGACTGAGGTCAATTAGAGATGAAAATCCTTGTTTTTAACGGAAGTCCAAAGAAAGAGAAAAGCGATACCATGCACATTACCCGTGCATTTCTGGACGGCATGAGAGAAGCTGCCGCGCAGGAAATCCGTACGATTGATGTGACTGACAAGCATATCGAGTTTTGCCGCGGCTGCTTTGTCTGCAAATACAACGGCGGACATTGCGCCATCGACGATGATATGCGTGAGATTCTGGAGCAGATGCTGGGCAGCGACTTGCTGTTGTTCAGCTATCCGCTCTACTGCTACGGAATGCCCGCAGGGCTTAAAAATCTCATTGACCGAACCCTCCCCCTGTCCTCTATGGCAATGAAAGAGGTGAACGGGCGCTATATCCATGTCGATCAGCGGGATTACTCTCACTTGCGGTATCTGATGATCTGCGGCTGCGGGTTTCCGAACAGCAGGCGCAACTTTGAACCGGCAGTACGGCAGTTTGAGCTGCTGTTCCCCAACAATCACACAATTCTGACCGTACCGGAAAGCCCTATGTTCAACGCACCGGAGGCCGCCGTTGTGACGGTTCCCCGGCTGGAGCTGGTTCGCAGGGCCGGGCGGCAGTACGCGCAAACCGGCCAGATCGACACAGCACTTCTGGCGGAGATCGGTTCTCCCATGATCCCGGAAGAACTCTACGCCAAAATCGTCAACGGAACCGCAGAATGAAAACGCACATTGCAAACATAATTACAGGGATCCGCATTTTAGGGAGTATTCTTCTGGCGTTCGTCCCCGTGTTCTCGGCTGTGTTCTATACGGTGTATCTGACGTGCAGACTGAGCGATATGGCAGACGGCAAGATCGCAAGAAAAACCAACAATGTCAGCTCCTTCGGAGCCAGATTCAATACAGCCGCCGATTTTCTATTTGCAGCGGTATCGCTTGTAAAGCTGCTGCCGTATATCCCGGTTCCGAGATGGCTGTGGAAATGTGTTCCGCTTGAAATTTTTTGTGATTTGGGTATAATAAAAATAGGAACGCTGATAAAGGAGCGACATGAAATGCCTGAGATTTGTAGGTTTTATGGGATCGTCATTAAAATGTTTTTCAAGCCGAAAGAACACGAACCTAGTCATTTGCATGCTCTATATGGGGAACATATTGGTATTTTTGATTTGAAAACGATGAAGATGACAGAGGGAGATCTCCCAACGAGAGCGCAGCAGCTTGTGCAGGAATGGATGAGTGCGCATCAGGATAGGCTACTTGAAATGTGGGATACGCAGAAGTTGGAGAAATTGCCGCCGCTGTAATGGAGGTGTTGTTATGCTGCCAAGAATCAAAGAAGTAAGACCCATGCCGGATTATTGCCTACGCATTGTGTTTGATGATGGTCGCAAGGTTTTGTATGATGTAAAAGATGATATGGAGCAGATCGAGAGCTATCGCGATTTGGCGACGATTCACGGTCTGTTCAATCAGGTACAGCTTGATCCGAGCCGTACCTGCGTGTATTGGAATGATGAGATCGACCTGCCAAGCGATACACTGTACGAATACGGAAAGTTGATTGCATCCTGATCATTACAACCATGTAATAAAATCTCTCTGATGTCGCCCTCCATCCCATTGCGGATGGAGGGTTTCTCATCCAAGACCCATCAATTCCCGGATGATCCGGTCGGACATTTTAATGGAGCCAACGAGCACCAGCATATTGAACACCAGTTCGCCAATGTAGTTCCAGACGACCGTTGCCGGGGCGAGTCCTTCCGTTACGACGGGTGGACTGGACGCGAATTGTGAGAAAATAATACAGGCCAGTAAAATGACACAGCCCTCCAAGCAGATGGCGGCGTAGCTCTTGATGAACGCCATGCCAATGCTGCTGGAGGGCTGTCCTGCGAAGCTCGACAGCGGGATCGGCGCAATCGCCGTCGCCATATAGAGCTTAAAAAAGCGGCCGTAAACTGTGAGAATCATAACAAGCGACAGCACCCAGATGAACAGTGAGCCGAGCAGCGTCACAGCCCAGAGCGGAATGCTCTCCAGCAGGCCGACATCTTCAATCGTCGACGCGATCTCGGCGGGCAGCGTGGATGCTTCCATTGCCGAAAGACCGGACGCGCCCATGATCGTCTGGATCGTGCCCTGCGCAATCGAGAACAGCGCCGTCATTAACTCCATGCCATAGGTGACGGCTGCCTGCGCCAGTACAAAACGAATAAAGCATTTGAATGCCACCTCCGGGCGTTTCAGCTCCGTAAAGCTGCCGCAGGTTTTCATCACGCCGATCACAAAGAACAGAACCAGAAGCGCATACGCGATTGCCTTCAGCGCGTCGTTGATCCCGACAATCACATTCCAGATCCCGCCGCCCTTGAAGTTCTCCGGACTGGTGGTCAACAGCGTCCAAATTTCCGACAGCTTGCTGTTCCACGTTTCCAGCGAGGAATTGAGATTATCTATGATCCAGTTTCCACTTGAGATGGTATCACCTCCAGTTGTATCGGGGAGAGCGGCTTCGCCCTCCCCATATTCTTATCAGCCGGTGATCAGCGTCAGGATCTCCTTGGTGAATGTAATGACGATGCCGCCAGCAACAGTCAGAATGCCGTTCGCGCGCTGCGACGGATCGTGCGACTTGAGAGACAAACCGACCTGCAAAATGCCGAAGCCGAGCAGAATCAGGCCGACCGCACGAATGAGCGAGAAAATAAAGTCACTCAGATTGTTGACAACCGCCAGCGGATCACCGTCCGCCGCGAACGCCGGGACAACAAAAAACGCCAGCATGAAAAACACGCTGGCGCAGATCGAGTAGAGCCGTTTTGCTTTGGATTCAAAAGGTTTCTTCAATGAAATTCCCCCTTCAATGGATTCGAATTTTCTGTGCCGCCCAC
>ENA-UOJF01000735-UOJF01000735.1-human-gut-metagenome-genome-assembly--contig:-P74-NODE-735-length-26671-cov-71.436955_pt1 | contig 26671 bp, 17 predicted proteins | sample MGYA00242344_ERZ723891 | MGnify/ENA metagenome assembly ERZ723891 | reverse complement strand
ATAGTAACACATTTATTAGTTTGTAAATGTGTCTACCTATATCAGGATAAGACATGCTGATTATTAGCTTATATATTGTCGGTCGTAACCTTTAGATGCCTTTCGCTTTGAAGGCCAGCGCATACATTCGCATCTGCTTTACCATAGACAGCAGTCCGTTGCTACGGGTGGGCGACAAGTGTTCCTTCAGTCCTATTTTATCAATGAAATAGAGGTCGGCGTTCAGTATCTCATCCGGTGTGTGCCCGGAGAGTACTTTGATAAGCAGTGAAATGATTCCTTTCACAATCAGTGCGTCGCTTTCGGCCTGGAAAATAATTTTTCCGTCCACTTCGTCTGCCTGCAGCCATACGCGGCTCTGGCAACCTTCAATCAGGTTTTGTTCCGTCTTGTATTTTTCGTCGAGCGGTTCCTGCTCGTTTCCTAAATCAATAAGAAGTTGGTACCGGTCCATCCAATCGTCGAAATCATTGAATTCGGCAATTACTTCATCTTGTACTTCGTTGATACTTATCATGGAATTTACTATTTACGATTTACTATTTGATTGTCTATTTCTCATTGTAGATGACTTCGAGCAAGGTCTGTCCCACTGCGTTGAGAGTGCCCTTGTCGATGATGTCCATGGTGTCGTCTATCGTGTGCCAGAAGTCACCGAAGCCGGTGTCGCAGTTCGGGTCATAGTTGATGATGTCTACGCAGGGAATCTGCCGCAGGTTGTATACATACATATGGTCGTCTGTCACTTCGGTGCCTTTTTCTTTGGGGAAGAAGTTGCCGAAGCCCAGGCGGTGGGCTGTGTTCCATATCTTGTTCACGTACTTACCGGCGGTTCTTTGAGAGAACTGTTCCTTGTAGAAGGTGGCGTTCTTTCCACCTACCATGTCGAGCAGGATGCCGTAGCGGGCATTATAGCCGTCTACATGGGGTACTCGTCCCCAATATTGCGAGCCCAGGCACCAAGTGTCGTTCTTGTATGCACCTTGATAGAAGTAGGGGATGCCATAGTCTTCGGCGTCAAAAAAGATGATGTCGATGCCGATGGCTGGAGCCTGCTGTTGCAGTTGGCGGGCCACTTCGAGCAATACGCCCACACCGCTGGCTCCATCGTTCACACCCAGGATGGGGCTGTGATGCTTCGTCTTGTCAGCATCCTGGTCGGCATAAGGACGGCTGTCCCAATGGGCACAGAGCAGTACACGCCTTTTGCTTTCCGGATTATAGGCGCCGATAACATTGCGCGCTTTCAGGATGGTGTTGTCGTAAGCCACCAGGTCGGCATGCTGGTTGTATACTTTGGCGCCGAATTCTTCCAGCTTCTTGGCAAGGAATTCTCCGCAGGCTTTGTGGGCGGCGGTGTTGGGCACGCGCGGACCAAAATCCGCTTGGGTCTGTATGTATTGATATGCACTGTCTGCACTGAACTGAGGCACTTGGACAGTCGCTTTGGTCGCATCGCCCTCACTGTCATTATCGGCTGCAGACTTGCTGCTGTTGTTGCTGCATGCCACTATCGCTACAATCAGCAACAGCAGCAACGGGATGAATGTATAATTCCGTTTCATTCTCTTTCTGTATTAAAACTTAGTTTCACTTCTTTCTTTCCAACTTTCAGTGTTACCGCAGCGCCGTTTATCAGCGGTACATTCATGCTGACATGTCCGACGGGAAAATCGAAACATATCGGGTAATCGTATTCCTTCACCAAATCGGCCAATGCGCCATATAGGTCTTTTCCCAGGGACTTGTTCTCCTCGTATTCGGTGAATTGTCCGATGATGAGGCCGGAAAGCTTGTCGAGGACACCTCCCAGTTTGAGATTGTACATCATGCGTTCCACCGCATGTGGGCGTTCTCCCACATCTTCGATGAAGAGGATGGTGCCTTCGGCGGGAATATCGTAAGGAGTACCACGCAGCCCGTAGAACACAGACAAATTGCCGCCGCGCAACACACCTTTTCCCTCTCCCTTATGATTTAGTTTGTGCCCCGGGCAGACATAACTGAATGCTTCGGTTCCTCCCAATGCCTGCCCGAATAGTATATCCTTCAGTGCTTGTGTGCAGAAGTCGTCTTCCGGTTCTACTGTGAGATGGCGCGCCATGGGGGCGTGCAACGACGCGAAGCCATTCTGCTGGAACAGATTATGGAGGGCGGTGATGTCACTGAATCCGATGAGCCATTTGGGATGCTGCCTGAACTTGGTAAAATCCAGTTTGCCTATCAGATGCACGGCTCCGTAACCGCCCCGACTACAGAATATGACTTTGGCTTCTTCATCGTCCATGGCTTCCTGCAGGTCCTCGAGGCGTTGCCGGATATTTCCTGCATACGTTCCGTTGGAACTCCCCGCGTGCTTTGCGAATACGACTTCCAGCCCCCAGGACTTCAAACGTTTGTAGGCGCCTTTCAGGAAAGATTTGTCAATCTTGCTGGAAGGGGAGAGAACAATGACACGGTCACCTTCCTGCAGATACGGAGGGAAAATAAGACTACCCATATATATTATCAATCTATTTTGGGCAAAAGTACACAATTCACCACAGATATCACAGATTAACACGGATTTTTAACAGAAGAGAGGGAGGTTATATATGATATATAATCAACAGAGTAATTCAAATTCTGTTCAAATCCGTGTCAATCTGTGTAATCTGTGGTGAACATATCAAAATGATATTAAACATATAAAATTTCAACGGGGCAAATGCTGTATTTCTCGACATTTTTTTAGATATTTGCTAAAAATCTAACGTTATGGAACCGATACGGAACTTTGCCCAGTTAACAGCCCACCTGAAAACCTTGAATAAGAGGAAACGTATTGCGGTAGTCTGTGCCAATGACCCTAATACAGAATATGCCATATCCCGTGCCTTGGAGGAGGGGATTGCGGAATTTCTGATGATTGGCGATTCTGCCATATTGGAAAAATATCCCACTTTGAAGAAATATCCTCAATATGTCAGTACCTTACATATAGAAGATTCCGATGAGGCTGCACGTGAGGCGGTGCGTATCGTACGCGAGGGTGGAGCGGACATCCTGATGAAAGGCATCATCAATACCGACAATTTGCTACGTGCCATTCTGGACAAGGAACATGGTTTGTTGCCTAAAGGAAAGATTCTGACCCATCTGGCCGTGATGCAGATACCTACTTACGATAAACTGCTCTTTTTCTCCGATGCTGCGGTCATTCCCCGCCCGACACTGCAACAGCGCATTGAAATGATTTGGTATGCCATCCATACTTGCCGCCATTTCGGGATAGAGCAGCCACGCATCGCGCTGATTCATTGCACGGAGAAGGTTAGCGTCAAATTCCCCCATTCATTGGACTATGTGAATATTGTAGAACTGGCGGAAGCCGGAGAGTTCGGCAATGTCATCATCGACGGCCCGCTGGATGTGAAGACCTCTTGTGAGAAGACGAGCGGTAACATCAAAGGCATTGTATCACCGATTGACGGGGAGGCGGATGTGTTGATATTCCCAAACATCGAATCGGGCAATGCTTTTTATAAGGCTGTATCTCTGTTTTCTCATGCCGATATGGCCGGGTTGCTGCAAGGACCCTCATGTCCGGTGGTATTACCGTCGCGTAGCGATTCCGGTTTGTCCAAATATTACAGCATTGCCATGGCTTGCCTGACCAGCGGGGTGAAAGAACCTTGATTGTAATTAGTAATTTGTAGTTCGTAATTTGTAAATCGTAATCAATGAAAATACTGGCAGTAAATCCCGGTTCCACCTCGACAAAAATTGCTGTCTATGAGGATGAAACTCCCCGTCTGGTACTCAACATCCGGCATTCGGTGAAGGAGCTTTCCCAATTTCCCCGCATCATCGACCAGTTCGAATTCCGCAAGCACTTGGTGCTGGAAGCGCTGGAGGCCAATGACATTCCCTTTAAGTTCGATGCCATCGTCGGCCGTGGGGGATTGTTGAAACCCATTCCTGGCGGTGTGTATGCCGTGAACGATGCCATGTTGGACGATATGCTCCACGCCATGCGTACCCACGCCTGCAACTTAGGTTGTCTGATAGCCCACGAACTTGCCGCCATGCTGCCCGGCTGCCCCTCTTTCATAGCCGATCCCGGCGTGGTGGACGAACTGGACGATGTGGCACGCATCACCGGTTCGCCTCTGATGCCCAGCATCACCATCTGGCACGCCTTGAACCAGCGAGCCATCGCCCGGCGCTATGCTGCCGAGCGTAGTGCCCTGCAGCCCGAAGCTCCCGTGCATTACGAAGACCTCAATCTGATTGTCTGTCACTTGGGTGGAGGCGTTTCCGTAGGAGTCCACCGCCACGGCCGTGCGGTGGACGTGCCCAATGCCCTCGACGGTTTCGGTCCTTTTTCGCCCGAACGTGCAGGTACCCTGCCCGCCGGGCAACTGATAGACCTTTGTCACTCGGGGCGTTACACTACCGAAGAACTGAAGAAACGTATTTCCGGCAAGGCGGGACTTGCCGCCCATTTGGGTACTACCGACATTCCCGCCATAGAGAGGCGCATCGCTGAGGGAGACACCCATGCCGCTTTGGTGCTTGATGCCATGATTTACCGCATTGCCAAGGAGATAGGCGGTGCTGCTGTTGTGCTTTATGGCAAGGTGGACGCCATTCTGCTTACGGGAGGTATGGCACATTCCGAGTACATCACTTCGCGGTTGCAGGAGCGCGTGTCTTTCCTTGCTCCCGTCCACGTCTATCCCGGAGAAGACGAATTGGAAGCATTGGTAATGAATGCGCTGGGAGCTTTGCGTGGAGAGCTTCCGGTGCAGGTTTACCGATAATAATCATATCGCTTTTGTTCTTCATGAAAGTGTCATAACTCACCACAGATTACACAGATTCACACAGATAAATATGTCAGATATCAATAAACTAAAAAAATCTGCGTGAATCTGTGTAATCTGTGGTGAGTTATGACATATATGGAATCCCGGTTTACTTACCGTAATCGTCGTACATCATCAACAGATGTGAGGAGCTCCAGCTGAAATGGGGAGCTTTCAGGCGTTCGCCGGTATGGGTTCCGTAGTTCTCGTGGATGGGGGCACCCTCTTTCAGCCCGCTCAGGCGGTCGAAGACTTGCAGCGTATATTCATCTGCCAGCTGGTTGTAGCCGTAGTTGCGCAGTCCACGGATGGCAAAGTAGGTCTGGTCCAGCCAGATGGGGCCACGCCAGTAGCCGCGCGGATTGTATTTGGGATTGTCGGCGGCAATGGTCGGGAAGGGGATATACGTGGAGAACTTTGCCGTATCTTGAAGCATGGGCAGCATGCTGTCCACTTGCGCTTGTGTGGCAATCCGGGTCCACAACGGAGTGTAGGCTTCGCAGCCCGGCTCTTCGATGAATGAACCGTCCTTCAGACGGCGGTCGCAGAAGAAGTTGATGTTCTTGTCAAAGAAATAGTCGGCTACCTGGCTACTGTAGTCCGGTGCGTCGAAAGGTATCTTCAGCAGGCTGGAGAATTTCTTCAGCAGTTTGCATTCCAGTGCCAGATAAGCGTTCAAGTCCACACTCTCCTGATCCATACTCCAGGCATCCTCGTAGCCTTCGTTTTTCAGCATCACGGCGCCGTCAAAACGGATGGCGTTGTCCATACCGCTTTCCCAGGCGGCAGCTTCCAGTGTTCCGTCGGTAGCACCGTATTCGCACATGCCATTGCGGTTGTGGTCGCGTTTTTCGTACCACCATTTATAATAGGAGAGCAGTTGAGGGTACATTTCGGCAACGAAGGCGGTGTCACCCGTATGGGTGAAGATTTCGTCGACAGCCCAGCATACCAAGGGAGGTTTGCTGTCACGGGCATTGTTCTCGGAGGGGTCGGTATAGATACAGTCGATAATCATGCCGTCCGGTTGCTGGTAGTCGAACATGGCGCGGATGTTGTTCTTGGCCAGTTCGGGGTCGAACTTGGCGGTTCCGGCACTGAAGCGCCAACTGTCCCATGCCCAGAAGCCGACGAAATAACCTACGGCATGGCTCGGGATGATGCCTTCGTGAAGCAATCCGCCGCGGTGTGTCCGCCAATTGGAGATGAGCGTGGTGACGGCTTTCACGGCGATGCGGTCGTATTCGGGCTTCATGTCCTTGCGCAGTATCTTGGTGAGGTAACCTTCCCAACGTTCGGCATTGGCTTGCAGGGCGGGGGTGGGATTATTGAGCAAGCCCGGCAGGTTTTGCAGGCCGGCAGTCATCTCTTTTTCGGAAGTGAAGAAAGAGATGGCTACGTTGACGGGGTAGCGCGGAGAGCGGACGAGGGCTGTATAGTTATTGTCAGTCTTGGCCAGCTCTACATTAGGAGTAAAGGTCACGGTTACGGTTTCGCCACTGGGATGACGGGCGATGACGGAGTTCTGTTCTACGCTGACGGTGATGTCTTTGCCCCATTGGCTACCGGAGAACAGCAGGTCTTCAGCCGTGTCGGCTTCGATGCGCAGCAAGGCGGTCGAGGCACTTGTGAAGTTGAGCCGTTGCGTGATGCTCCCGTGGGTGGAATGTGCCGACATATAGAGCTCGCCGGGGTAATAGCAAGTGGAATCCGGAACAAAAATCTCTTGTGTATCTTTGGCAAAGCTTACGACGGCGGCTGACTGTGCCATCCACTGGCGGCGGAACATATCGAGGCTGAAGGGGCCGCAGAAGCCGTTGACCCATTGTTGCCGTTCGGGCAGCGTGAAGCCCATCCACGAGCCGGCGTCGGTGAACCAACCGTAGCAGCGGTGCAGGGTGTCGGGAGTATAGGAGATGTCCAGTATGTCGGCGAAGGTATACCGTTTCTCCGTAGTGCTTTTCATGCCGGGGGTGCAGGCTGCGATGCCTGCGGCCAACAATGTGAAGCAGAGTATGCGTATAAATTTGTATTTCATATGAATGAGGTATTTAACGGTTATTTGTGCGCTTGTTCCGCCGCATCGTCCTCCGGTGCGAGGGGAGCGAGTGTGAAGCTGTATTTCCATTCGTGTGGAGTGATGGTGTACTCGGGATGCACTTGTGCTCCCCAAGTATTGTCACCGCCTACGCCCATCTGCTTGTGGTCGATGTTGAGCCATACCATATCTTTCTTCTGGATGCTTCCACCGTGGCGGCGCTCCATCTGTGAGGGACGGTATTCAATGTCCTCCATCGGGAAGTTCCAGGCGCTTACGCTCAACGGTTCCTCGCCCACTACCAGCAGGCCTTCGCCGGTTGCATTACGTAGGGCCACCCAGCGTACGTCACAATGATTGGCCGTCTCTTGGGCACGTACATACGGATGGAATTGTTCCCACACCGTGGCGTTGTAGAGGCCTATCAATGCTCCCGTCTTGCGGTCGGCATACGTCTCTTGCGGACCACGGCCCAGCCAGGTCATCATTTCATATTCGGCAGGGAGTATCATGCGCATGCCCAGGCGCGGCATTTCACTCAATGGTTTCTTGCCGGGGGTGAAGTGCATGGTTACCTGAACCTTGCCGTCGGGAGTGATTTTGTAGAGAGTCTGCAAATCAGCATCTTGTTCTTCCATGCGGTAGGTCGCAGTGACAGTAGCCGTTTGTCCGGCTTCCGCAACTTCGATATGCTGCAGTTTGGCATCGCGTCCGGCGTTTCTCCAGGTGCCGCAGCGTATCAGGTGCCCATTTGGAATATCATTATCGGTCAACGGGCGCCAGAAGTTGGGTTGCAGCCCTTCCTTAATCAGATTCTTTCCGTTGTAGTTCAGCTCTGTCATTTCACCGTTTCGGGTAGAGAAAGCTACCTGGAAGTTATTGCCTTTCACGGTCAATGCTTCGTTGTTGCGGTTTACGGTCAACGTTCCCTCCACCGGCTGAACGGTTTTGGCTGACGGGACGGAAGGCAGTTCCCATTGTTCGATAGCAACCTCGTGTCCTTTCGGTACTAATGGCGCTTCGTGCTTGGTGAATGCACGCAGTGTGAGGAAATACTCCTTGCCGTCGGCAGGCAGCGCTTTCAGTGGCAATTCTATGTTGGCAGAGTTTCTGGGAGTAATCTTGGGGAAATCCATCTCACCGTTCTGAACGGTCTTGCCGTCGCATTCCACTGCCCAGCGGAGGGTATATCCTTCCAATCCGATGAAATCGTGCCAGTTGGTGACCTTTATCTTGTTCGGGGTGAAGGCGAGCGGTTCGAAATGGATATATTGCAATACCTTCTTCACTTCGTAGATGTGCGGGTGCGGGGTGCGGTCGGCAGCAATCAAGCCGTTGGCACAGAAGTTGGAGTCGTTGACGACGCCTACAAATCCCATGTCGCCGCCAAAAGCCCAGATGTTGCGCTGGTTCTCGTCCTTGATGGCAAACGTCTGGTCTACCCAGTCCCAAATGAAACCGCCTTGCAGCTGGTCGTACTTATAAATCAAGTCCCAGTAGTCCTGGAAGTTTCCTGCGCTGTTACCCATGGCATGGGCATATTCGCAGAGAATCATGGGGCGGGCATCACGCTGGTTCACGTGTTGGCGCAACCTCCAGATGCGTGCGTACATGGGGCAATAGATGTCGCTCTTAGAGTTGTAACCACCCCCTTCGTATTGTACGGGACGGGTGGGGGCTATCTTCTTGGTATAGTCATACAGAGTTTCGAAGTGCTTGCCGTAGCCCGACTCGTTGCCCATGGACCAAGTCACGATGGCGGAGTAGTTACGGTCGCGCGCAATCATACGGCTCATCCGCTGCATGAAAGGCACCTCCCAGTCGGGGTAGTTGGCAAGGGTCTCATCTTTGTGGAACATCATGCCATGGCTCTCGATGTTGGCTTCGTCTACCATATAGAGTCCGAATTCCGTGCAAAGCTCGTACCACGCATAGTTGTTCGGGTAGTGGCAGTTGCGTACACCGTTCAGGTTGAACTGCTTCATCAGCTGGATGTCGTGTATCATGGAAGCTACGCTGACGGTGCGCCCTTTGACGGCTTCGTGCTCGTGGCGGTTCACTCCCTTGAAGAGGACGGCCCGGCCGTTAATCATCTGCATGCCGTTCATCATTTCTACGGTGCGGAAACCGAAAAGATGCGTGAAAGATTCCAACGGTCTGCCTTGTGCGTCGAAGGTGTTGACTACCAGCGTGTAGGTATTCGGCGTTTCGGCATTCCAGGCGCGTGCATTCGGGAACACTTGCTGCTGGGTAAACAAAGTGTCTGTGGCAGAGGTTATGGACTTTTTCCGGTCATAGATAACCTTGTCCTTGTCCATTACCTTGACTTCCACCGTTTCTCCGGCTTTAGGCCAATGGAGGAATACGTCCAGCTTTAGTTCGCCATCCTTGTAGTTGTTTATCAGTTCCGCTGTCATCCGGAAGTCCTTGACGCGGCTCTGGGGGCGGGCGTAGAGATAAACACTCCGTTCGATGCCGCTGTATTTCCAGTAGTCCTGGCCTTCCAGGTAGGAACCGTCGCTATAACGGAATACTTTTACAGCCAGTTTATTGTTGCCCTTCTTCAGCAGGTGGGTGATGTTGAAGTGCGACGGTAGGCGGCTGTCTTCTGCATATCCTGCCAATTCGCCGTTTACCCATACATAGTAGGCAGACTCCACCCCTTCGAAATCAAGAAAGATGTCCATGCCTTCCCAGCTAGCCGGGACGGTGAACTCGCGGATATAAGCACCTACGGGATTGTAGTCGGTAGGCACGTAGGGCGGATTGGGGGGAAACGGATAACGGGTATCTGTATAGATAGGTGCATCGAAGCCTTGCAGTTCCCAGCTTCCTGGAACTTCAATTTTACTCCACTTGCGGGTACTGAATCCGGGCTTGTGAAAGTCTTTGGGGCAGAGGTCATTGTTCTTTGAAAAAAGAAATTTCCAGGTGCCGTCCAGAGTGATACGGCGTTCCGTTGTAGGATTAACGTCGAACCGTACGTCGGCGGGCAAGGCACGTTGTTTCAATGCGTTGGCTTCATTCGTAAACGGAGTGAAGTGGGCGTGCATCGGTTCTCTGTTCATTTCGTTGACTTGCGGGTTCTGCCACGGCTCGTTGTCGGCCAGGGCACCGGTGCAAAGCAGCGAAGAAAGGAGAAAGGTATAAAGTTTGGTTTTCATTATTAATAGGATTTAGTGATATAAAAATGGCTCTTGTCAGAGACCGGTGTCTGTCAAAAGAGGGTAAAAGCCCTATATCGAGCAGAACAATGTCACCAGGAACGGAACGCTGAAATCGACCACAAACCCGTGGAAGATGGAAACTACGACAAACTGCTGTCCGGCTGTCCGTGTGATGATGGGCAGTGTGGTGTCCATCGTCGTGGCTCCTCCGGCAGAGATGGGGGCAAGGTTTCCGAACCATCGTACCAGCAACGGGGCGGCCAGCAGTGTCAGAATCTCCCGGCTGATATTGGCAAGCAGGGCGATGGTGCCCAGCTCGGCTCCCTTGTATTCGGTAATGAAGATACTGGAGAGCGAGTAATAGCCGAATCCCGAGCCTACGGCCAGACAGTCCGTTATAGAACGGTGTGTCAGAATCAGACTGACGGCTGCCGAACCTGCCAGTGTTCCCAGTATCGTCATGATGGGCAGGAATACCAGTCGCGGATTGAGTGAACGGAAGTTCTTCAGGGTCTGCGGGTCGTTGCCTACGCTCAACCCTACACTGAACATCAGCGCGCAAAGCGCGTAGTAGCTGATATTGGTTTCTGCAATATCAAAAGGCAGCAGATGGCACACACCACAAATCGTACCCAATACAAAAAAGCCCACAATGATAAGACTTCCTTTCATGCCCTGCCTCCTTTCCTTTTATACAAAGCTCTCCAGAGTGCCCAAGCAGCGATAACACTTCCCAAGGTCCCTCCCAAGGTGAGGACAACGGCTTCATATCCGATGGTATGGAGTCCTCTGATAATCTCTTCGTTACTTCCTACCTCAATACCGAGGATAAACAGTAGCAGCCAGATAAGCAGGGTGATGATTGGATGGACCTTCTTTAAGTCCCGTTTCCGTAAGAGGTAGCCCAGCAGCATTCCTGTGAGCATTAGTCCGATGATTGTAAACATTGTCTGTATGGTTTTGTGAATAGATGGAAAGCTGTCTTACCCTCAAAAGCACCTCCTGTTTTAAAGAGGGGGAGGCGCTTCTGAGGTTTGACAATTGCAAAATTACTTCATTTCCAAATATCTTTGGTTCTCTTTCACTCCTTTTTCTTGTGTAGGGCATAAGCGGAATGAGAATTCCATCTTACGGGCAGGAATCAGGTATGGTTGATGCGGGTAGGCTCCCCAACTGGTATCTCCACCCACACCCATCTGCTTGAAGTCTATGTTCCAAGTCACCATATCTTTGGGTTGGACGTCTGAGATATGGCGTTGTGACTTGCGTGTGCCGGGTTCATCCAAATCTTCTGTCGGGAAGAGGTAGGCACTGCCGCTGATTGTGGGTGCACCGATAACCATCAGGCCATTGCCTTTCAAATCGGTGAGGCTCATCCAACGTACATCGGTCTTGTTGCCGTTTTCTTGTGGACGGTCGTAGGCGAAGTACTGTTCGGCTACGCTACCTTTGTACAGACCCACGAAGGAAGAACCGTTGCGGTCGCAATAGTTCTCGTGCGGACCTCGACCTAGCCATGCCATTTGGTCGTATTGCTTGTTCAGGGTGATGCTCACACCCATGCGGGGCATCAAAGGTAAAGTGTCGTTGGCAGGAATGAAAGTACAGTTCACATCGAGGCTGCCTCTCGGTGAGAAGCGGTAGCGGACAATGAATTCCGAACCGGCAACTTCTTCGGGCAGACGGTAGTGTGACACTACTTCATAGCCATCTTTGTCGAGCGCTGTTTTCTCCAATGAGGTGAGTTTGGCGCCACGTCCGGCTTCACGCCACGGGCGCAGGGTCTTGTTCATGTCGTTGCCCATGTCATTGTCCGTCACCGGACGCCAGAAGTTGGGACGCAGTGCTTCCTTAATCATCTCTTCCTTGCCTTCCTTGAACGAGCAGAGTGCTCCGGTGGCTTTGTCGAATCCTACACTGACATTTCCGGCAGTGAGGACAAGCAGGGCTTCGCTGTCGGTTGCCGTCACGTTGCCTGAGGCAGCTTTGGGGGTAACAGCCTTATAGAAGGGAAGCTTCACTTGTTCGGCAGCCAATTGTGTACCGGCCTTCAGCAGACCCTCGTCGCGCTTCTGGCTGGCATAGAAATTCAGGTAATATTCTACTCCTTCGGAGGAATGGATGGTGGGGAACTGTGTCCGGAATACGCCTGTCTGTTGGGCGGGCAAATCTACATTATCTATGCGTCCTTGTGCCAATACTTCACCGTTGCCTTCCAAGCGCCAAGTGAAGTCAAAGTCATTCAGGTTGGTGAAGAAGAACTTGTTTCTAAGCTCTACCAATCCTTCGTGATAATCGAGCAATCTGAAAGCCATATTCTGGTACACCCGTTTCACTTCATGTATGTGGGGCTTCAATGTGCGGTCTGCGGCAATCAGGCCGTTCATGCAGAAGTTGGCCGAGCTTGGAGTGCCTTCGGGGGCAAGGTCGCCGCCGTAGGCCCAGTAGAACTTACCGTCGTCGGTCTTGTTGTAAAGACCCTGGTCCACCCAGTCCCAGATGTGACCGCCTTGTAGAGAAGGGTACTTCTCGATGATGTCCCAGTAGTCTTGCAGATTGCCCACACTATTACCCATAGCATGAGCGTATTCGCAGAGGATGAGGGGCATGGTGGGCAGATAGAGAGCATGGTTTATCAACACGTCTATCTTCTTGTACATGGGGCAGAAGATGTCGGTGAAAGGACGGTTTTTGCCAGAGTCCTCGGAGTGTACGGGGCGTTGGGAACGGTCGTGGGCATGAATCCAAGCATAGGTGGCTTGGAAGTTACAGCCTGAGCCGGTTTCGTTGCCCAATGACCAGATGATGACGCAGGGGTGGTTCTTGTCGCGTTCAAACATACGTTCTGTACGGTCGATGAAAGCCTTCTGCCATTCGGGTTGGTTGGCGAGGCATTGGTCGGGTTTGTAGCCCATGCCGTGGCTTTCGATGTTGGCCTCGTCCACTACATACATGCCGTAGATGTCGCACAGTTCATACCAGCGCGGGTCGTTGGGGTAGTGGGAGGTGCGCACGCTGTTGATGTTGTTTTGTTTCATCAGTTCCAGGTCGCGTATCATGGAGGCTTCGTCCACTACATGGCCGTGGTAAGGGTCGTGTTCGTGGCGGTTTACGCCCTTGATGTAGACGGGTTGCCCGTTGACGAGTAACTGTGCATGTTTGATTTCCGATTTGCGGAATCCGATGTTGCGGCAGATGTACTGTGTCTGGCCGTTGGCACGCAGTGTAATCATCATCTGGTATAGGTTGGGCTTTTCAGCACTCCACAGTAGGGGCGCTTCGATGTGTTTCAGGAAGTGCAGCTTGTTGTCTTTGGCGCGTTGGCGTTCGGTGTAGATGACTTTTCCCTCTTTGTCCGTCAGGCTCACTTCCACTTCGGCACCTTTTACCTTGGGCGTTTGAGTACGTTGGGAGTTTTGGGCATTGTCCAGTTCCACATAGAGGTGGAAGTCGGCGTCCTTGTACTCGTTGTCGAGGTCGGTCACTACTTCAAAGTCGCGCACGTGGATGTTGGGACGGGCATAAAGGTACACATCACGTTGTATGCCGGCAAAGCGCCAGTAATCCTGATCTTCTAAGTAGTAGCCGTCGCTGAACTTGAATACCTGCACGGCAATCTCGTTCTGTCCGGTTACTGCATAGGGGGTGATATCGAACTCACTGGGGGTCTTGGAATCTTGCGAGTAACCCACCTTTTCACCGTTGACCCACACATAGAAAGCTGAGGCCACGCCTCCGAAGTGGAGGACGATTTGCTTGCCTTTCCAGTTGGCAGGGACGTTGAATGTGCGTTTGTAGGAACCTACGGGACTGTTTTCCACGGCAATCAGTGGCGGGTTGCGCTTGATGCCGTAGCCGGCACCTACATAGAAAGGATGGCCATAGCCTTCCATTTCCCAGTTGGCGGGCACTTTGATGTTGCCCCATCCGCTTACATCGTGGCCTTTTTCAAAGAAGTCCATCGGGCGCTGGTCCGAACGGGGAACAAACTGAAACTTCCAGGTACCGTTCAACGACTGAAAATATTCCGATTGACTCTTGTCGTTCTTCACTGCTTTCTCTTTGGTGGTGTAGGCCATGAAGGTGGCGGCGGAAGGCAGACGGTTGATGTGCAACACATCAAAGTTTTCCCAATCGTTGTCCGAGTGAGGATATTTGTCGGTTCTTACGGCGGTTTCCGCTTTCTTGGTGTCGCCCGTCTTGTTCATGGGTGTACCGTCGTACTGTGCAAATGCGCATAACGGTAGCATCAGTGCGAGGATGCAGATTGAATGTATCTTATTCATATTCGTATGCTTTTAATGATGTATAATCGTTTGTCTTTTCAGACTTTTGAGAGTTGTTTTGCGTGAGAGTTACTCATCGAGCAGCATCTTGATGATACATGCCGAACTCCAGCCGAAGTTAGGCGAATTGAGCGCTTCGCCGGTCAGCGGGTTGTAGTTCTCGTGGATAGGACCGTCGGTGGTGAGTCCTTGGGCGTTGTTGATGAACTTCTCAGTCAGTATGTCGGCTTCCCGGTCGAAACCATAGTTGCGCAGGCCGGTGATACCGAAGTACACTTGGTCTACCCAGACCGGGCCGCGCCAGTAGCCGCGCACGGGACGCAGGCGAGGATGGCTGATGTCCAAGGTACCCAATGGAAGGGTGGAGTTGAACTTCTGCGGGTCCATCATCTTCTGCATCACCTGTTTGGCCTGTTCGGGAGTGGCGATGCCTGCCCAGAGTGGCAGCCAGCATTCGGCACCCATCACTTTGATGTGCTCGCCGGTATCGATACGGGTGTCGTAGAAGAATCCGGTTTCCTTGTCCCACATCTTTGTCTGTACGAACTCCTTGATGACTTTGGCTTCGGCATTAAGCTGTGCCGCCAGTTCGGGCTTGTTCAGGAGGGTTGCCATTTCGGCGAGGATGGTCTTGTCTACGTAGAGGAACGAGTTCAGGCAGATGTTCTCCTGGTTCATGGACCATGCCTTCTCGCTGTTTTTCTGCATCACGGCATCGTCAAAGCGTACGCCGTTGTCCATGCCGCTTTCCCAACAGGCAGCAATGAGAGTGCCGTCGGTGGAACCGTATTCGCAGATGCCGTTGTGATTGTGGTCGCGCTCGGCATACCACCACTGATGGAACTTATAGAGCTTGTCGAACATTGTTTCGAGGAATTTCTTGTCGCCGGTAGCTTTATACACGTTCATGGCTCCCCAGGCGGCTACGGGCGGTTTGGCATCGCGCCAGTTATTGTATTTCTTGTTGTAGCTGATGAAGTCGGGTACCATGCCGTTGTCGGCTTGATAGTCGAAGAGGGTAATCATTTCGCTTTTGGCTATCTCCTCGTTGAAATGTACGTTGCCCGAAGCAATCTTCCAGGAGTCCCACGACCAGATGCCGTTGATGAATCCGTTGTACGACGGGTTGCTGCCGCCATGCAGGATGTCACCGGCAGGGGTGCGGTAGTTGCTGTTCAGGGTCATCATTGCTTTTACGAGTACCTTGCGGTATTTGTTGTCCTTGAGGTACTTGCTGTTTCCGCTCAGCAACGAAGCGATTTGTGCGTTCCATTGCTGTTCGTTTAGTTCAAAGCAATTGTCTATATTCAGCGTTGCTATGGCAGCCAGTTCTTTGGCTGTGTCTTCACCGCGCAGCGTCAGGGTTTGGGTCATCTCCGACTGATAAGTCTTGCCGGGTTCCAGGGTCATTTCACTCTTTTCTGTGACGTGCAGGCTATCGCTCCCCACAGCCTGAATCTTGTCTGCTGTGAGGAATCGGATTACCGTGTTCGTGGAATCTTTGGGGCGGATGAAAGAGAGACCTTTATCTATGCTGCTTACGACAGAGGTAGGCTCGTATACGCCTCCGTTCCAGTCGAAGCTGACCTTTACCGGTTTTTGGCTCATATTCTTCACGATTGAACGTATGGCTACGGAACGTGAGGTGAGGTAGCACAATTCGGTAGTGAAGTTTAAGTTCTCATCGTTGTATTCCTGTATCAGTTTGCCGGGGAGGTATCGGGTGGTCTGTACATTGTACACCATCCTATACTGTTCGCCGTTCACCCACAGCGTAGGTTCGGCGAGTCCGGCAGCTATCCATCCGCGTCCGGTCATGACCATAGGTCCCATGAAAGTACCGGCATGGCGACGGTTTTCGTTGTCGGGCAGTGAGTATGCCATCCAAGCACCTTTGTCGGCAAAGACGTAGGCATCCCAGTCTACGGCTCCGGCGGGAGTGTTCTTTATGTTGATAAGATTACAGAAGTCCGCTTGCTTGGATAAAAGCGGTTCTGAAGAAGTGGGAGCTTTGACGCACGAGGCCAGTATGCAGGCAACGATGCCGGTCAAAGCGATGTTTTTATTTGGATGTCTCATGGTAAATTAAGTATATGATGAAATGAAGTCTTGAAACAGAGAGTTCTATTAAAAGCAATCTCTATCGGATGGGAGCCCGTTTCCGGCATTTCGCTTCCGATAGAGACTGAGTTGTAGGGTTATCGGTTATTTTGTATAACCTTCGTTTTGCACCCAATTAGGATTCATCAGGAATTCTTTGTGAGGGATAGCGAGTCTGATATGCTTGGTCGATATGAAATTGCTTGCGAAAGGCTTTTCATGACTCTTAAGTGCGTCTTCCACAATGCCCCAACGGATGAGATCATACCAGCGTGAGCCTTCGAGGGCCAGCTCGCAAGGACGTTCCACATCCTGCAGGTGCTTCAGCACTTGTTCTTTACTTAGGGTGTCGGACAGTGGCGTTACGTGTACACGGTCACGTACTTTGTTGATGTATTTGATGGCTTCTTTAGAGTTTCCTTCATCGTTCAGACACTCGGCATAGAGCAACAGGATGTCCGCATAGCGGATGAGGGGGATGTTGAAACCGGAATAATCCCAGTAATCACCCAATGACTTGTCGTAAGTCACATATTTGCGCCAGTAGATATTGTCTTCTTGGTGGTAATCACTGAATCCTTTGCCGTCTTCGTAATAGAACGGACGGGATTTGGGATCGTCGAAAATGATAGTCTCATACAATCGGTCGCTGTATTCCCCATCTTCGGTGAGGTCTTTCTTCAGTGTATTGAATAACCATTTGGACGGATATGCTTCCTCGTATGCGCCACAGCCACTGTCGGGACCCAAGTGCAAGGTAAAGAGATTGTATTCGTAGTGCCCGCCTTCCAGACTTCCGGTGAACTGTACTTCAAGGATGGATTCCTTATTGTTCTCGTGTAGTCCGTTGAAGTTGTCGCCATAGTTCTCCATCAGTTCATATCTGTGACTGTCAATGACTTTCCAGAATTCTGTTTTGGCTTTGGCCTTTTCGCCGATGAACATATAGTATTTGCCTAAGAGTGCTGCGGCAGTATATTTAGTGACGCGTCCGGCCATGTTTGTATTCCATTTTTCGGGAAGGTTGGCTTGACATTCACTCAGTTCTGTCTCGATGAAAGTCTTCAGTCTGCCGGCTTCTACCTGAGGAGGATAGAATTCCTCTTCGGTACCTTCGAGTTCGTGCTCGAACATTGGTAGTCTTTCACCGAAGTTGATGAAGAGACGGTAGTAGTAGAAGGCTCTCAGAAAACGTGCCTCGGCAATACTGGTCGCTTTGGTCTGCTTGATGCCTTCGTCATCGTTGTCGGGCACATTGGGAATGTTGTCCAGACACTGGTTGCAATAGTTGATACTGGTATAGAGGTTGGTCCATTCATCGTTGGGCACGTAGTTGGTCGATTCGTTGTTGTACATGGCCAGTTCCATCCAGGCGGTCACGTCGGGGCGGTAGTCCAGCTCGTCGCTGCGGTAGTTGTCTATCACAATGTAGCGTTCGAAAGGTTGCGCCCATTCGATGGTAGGCTGTAGTCCAGCGTAGGCTGCGGTAAGTCCTTTGAGGATGTCGGATTCGCTCTTCCAGAAGTTTTCGGGGTCCAGTGAGTTGGGGTTTCTGTCTTCATCCAGGAAATTTCCGGTACATGAAGAGAGTGCCAGGCCTCCTAAGACTGAGGCGCACAATAATATATTCTTTAATTTCATAATCATCTTTTTTAAAGTTTTGGTTCAATTAAAATCCGAATTTAATACCGGCCATGAAAGTGCGGCATAGAGGTGATGAAGCATAGTCGTAACCCATGCGGTCAATACCACCGTTGGTAGAGGGGTCATAGCCACTGTAACCGGTGATGGTAAAGATGCGTGTACCACCTACATAGAAACGGAGGTTGCTGATGCCCAACTTACCACAAACTGTAGCAGGCAGGTTGTAGCCCAGTTGCAAGTTGTTCAGGCGGAAGAAGTCGCCTCGTTCGATGAAACGGTCGGAAGTGCGAGCATTCTTGTTCGGGTCGCCGTATACGGCACGTGGAATGTTGGTGTTGGGGTTCTCCGGAGTCCATGCTTTCAGTGCGTTTCTGCCATAGTTGAACTTGGTATCCATACGTTCCAATTGATATTTGGTATAGTTGTAACGGTCTACACCGAGGTCACCGTAGAAGTTGGCTACCAAATCGAAGTTCTTGTAATTCAGTGTTACGTTGAAGCCGATAGAGGCCTTGGGGCAACCGTTGCCCAGAAGCTTCTTGTCATCGCTGTCCAGCATGCCGTCACCGTTTTGGTCTACGAAGCGGAGGTCACCGGGTTCTGCGTTGGGCTGCATGGGAATCCAGTTGCCTTTGCTGTCCTTGCGTCCGTGTGATTCTTTCCAAAGTTTGGCTTCTGCTTCATTTTGGATGATGCCTGCGGTTTCGTAAGCCCAGAATTCACCGAAGTAACCACCCACGTAGGTACGTGAAGCACCATATTCGTACATATAGTTGGGGTCTGCCATTGATTTCAGTTTACTCTTGAAGTGGCTTAGGTTGAAGTCAAGGTCATACTTGAAGTCCTTACCTGCATTACCGTGGTAAATCAGTTGCATTTCCATACCGGTGGTGCGCAGCTCACCATCGTTCACCGTCAGTGCACCGTAACCGGTAGACAGACTGATGTTCTTTTCGGAAAGCATGTCCTTGGTGTCCTTGATGTAACCTTCAATCGAGAATTCCAGTTTGTTGTTCCATAGGCTCATGTCCACACCGATGTTTTTGTAGAAGGTAGTTTCCCACTTGATGTTCCTTGAGGGGAGGCTACGTACTGCATATCCCTGGTTTACGACTTTGCCGTCGAAGGGGTAGTTGATGTTGTCGGCGTTGGAGTCCAATTTGGGAATGTAGAGATAGAGAGGTACCGATTGGTTACCGAGGGCGCCGTAGCTCATACGCAATTTGAAGGAGCTGACTGTTTCTTTCATATCTTCCCAGAAAGGTTCGTTGGCAATGTTCCAGCCTACTGATACAGAGGGGAAGAACCCCCACTGGTTACCGTCGGCAAAACGTGAAGAACCGTCATAGCGGAACGAGGCCATTAACATGTAGCGCATTTTCCAACTATAGTTCACACGGCCAAATACGGAACGCAAGCCGCTACGGGTCTTTTCACCTTGCACACCATAGTCTTTGCGTGCCTGGCCCAGAATGCCCATGTCGTTGTTCTCGAATTCGGAACCCGATGCACCCAATAGGTCGTAAGTGCTTTCTTCTTGTGAAGCTCCCAGCAGGAAGGCGAAGTCGTGACTGTCTTTGATGGTGAAGTTGTAGTTGGCAGTCAGTTCCAGCAGGTCGTTGACGCTTCTGGTGCGGGTCTGTGATAGTGAGGCGCTTTCGTTCCACTTCATGGCACCCAGTTCGTAAGTAGGTTTGAATACGCGGGTTTCGCGGAAAAGGAGGCTACGGCTTGCTTGTGCCTTGATTACCAGTCCCTTGATGGGCTCATATTGCAGATAGCCCGATCCTTTGATGTAATCTGTGGCGCGGGTGTTCTCAATCAGGTTATTATAACCTACCATGTTGGCAGCATCGCTCATGTTCATGCCGGGGATGGCACCACCGTATCCGCCGTCACAATTCTCGTCATACAGACGTGCGATAGGTTCCATGTTGGTCACTTGGTATATGCCGGGAAAACCTGAGTTGGCTTCCATTTCCGATTCCCAACGGCTGTAGTTTACTGATTCGCCCACTTTGAACTTGCCGCGTTTCATGTCTGAGTTTAAGCGGAAGCCATACTTCTCGTCACCCGTGCCGGTCACGATGGCTTCGTTTTTTGAATAGAATACGGACAAAGCTACGTTGGCATTCTCACTGCCACTAGTGTACCCCACATTGTATTTCTGTGTGAAGCCGTTGCGGTAGTATTCGTCCTGCCAATCGGTGTCGCCAAACTGTGTGGGGTCTTGCTCATAAGCCGCAATGTAAGCAGGCCAGTTTTTGGGGTTTTGACCGGCGTTTGTACGGGCCATCTTTGCCATGTGGATAAATTCTTCGGCATTGCAGACGTCAAGTTTCTTGGCTATCTGATCCACTCCCCAATAAGCTGAGAACGTGATTTTGGGTTTGGATTTGGTACCACGGTAAGTCTCAATCAGGATAACGCCTGCGGCGGCGCGTGCTCCGTAAATAGCGGCGGTGGCAGCGTCTTTCAATACAGACATTGACTTGATGTCTTCGGGGTTCAGAAAACTCATATCACCCGGAACGCCATCGATAATTACCAACGGAGAGTTGTCTGTTCCATAAGTGGTTACACCGCGCACCTGCAGGCTGGGAGTGGAGCCGGCGGCACCGCTACCAAAGTTAACTATCAAACCGGGAGCCATACCCTGCAGGGCAGTTTCGGCATTAGCGGTAGGTATGTTGTTTAGTTTATCGCCCGATACGGAACTTACCGAACCGGAAACATCCGATTTCTTTTGTGTGCCATAACCGATAACGACTACTTCGTCCAGTAGTTCGGTGTCTTCTTTCAGCACCACTTTCAATTCCTTGCGACCATTGAGGGCGATTTCTTGTGGAGCATAGCCCACGTAAGAGATAATAATAGTGGCTTTTGGGGAAACGCTGAGGGTAAAGTTACCGTCGATGTCAGTGATTACTCCATTTGTTGTTCCTTTCTCTAATACACTGGCTCCGATGACAGATTCACCGGAAACATCGGTTACGGTACCGTTCAGCTGAATGTTCTGTGCCAATGCGCCCATAGGCAGCATAAAAGCAAAGAAGAGAAGTAGCTGAATGACTCTTTCTTTGTAGTAGTTACTTTTACTCATTTGAATAAGTTTTTAAGGTTAATACTATTGGTTTTTCACAATGCTAAATTAAGCTTCATAAACAGGAATTGCTAATGAATGTTATCTACAAGCAGACTACAAGAGAGGGATATTCTTTGTTTTATTATCTACAAATAGTTTTGTAAATATCTGATAAATAGGGGTAAAATGAGATATTCTATATCTACAAAACTATATCCACATAAACTTTTCCCGATTTACATTAATTATTGAGTTGCGCAAGTAACAAGTAAACGGTGATTAGATGAAGAAGGAAACCAACTCTTTTAGAAATATCAAGCAACTCAAGTTTCGCAAGTCCTTTATAATTATTGATAAACAGTAGTATCTCAACTCTCCTCCCCGGAGGAGAGTTGAGATACTACTGTTTATCAATGATGTCCCTTGCAGATGTTTTATCTGCAAGCCATCTGTAAAAGAGGAAGTCGAGTATAAGACGGATGACATTCATATCTTATCTCTTGCAAAATACGGATAACTTATTAGTTCATAGTGATGAACACTTTGTTTCTGCAGTACAAAACACTTTGTTCATGTAGTATAAAACGTTTTGTTTGCACAACATAAAACAAGGTGTTTAATTGGGGGAAACAAAAAGAAAGCTGTCTTTTCCTGATTTAACTAGACGCTTTTTTCTTTATAAACGTCATCCGTAGACGGTTCTTTCATTTGCATACTGATACAGTAGTCCCTTCTTCCGGACTTGCGAGCCTATGCTTACTTGTTCGATGCCTTGTTTCTACTGAGACAAAGTGAGAGCAAACTTTACCCTCACCTTTTTGAAATTGCCCTTACTCACCTCTGAAAGTCCGATGAATAAAGACTTTTAGGTAAGCAGTGAGGGCGGTGAGGGTAGAAATGCAAAATAAATATTTTCAGCCTTGAACTGGGTTATATGTTCTGTAGATAGTCGGTCAAGTCTTCTTCGGAAGAAAGGTTGAGGGATTTGCGCAGGCGGTAACGGTTCATGTTGATGGTTTTAGGGGTAGTACCGGTCAACATGGATATTTCTTTGGTAGACAAATTTACCCTTAGCAGGGTGGCAAGATATTTCTCGCCTTGTGTCAGTTTGGGATGAATCGCTACTAGTCTTTGGAGGAATTCATTGCTTTTATCATCGATGTTTGTCAATAGGGCACTGTTGGTTTTGTCTCCGCTTTGGCTCTGGCTGATGAATGCGTTGATTTTCTTCAGGTGGGGCGTGATGGCTTGCGCGTCCATCTTATATCCTTCTTTCACCATTCCGCGTATTTTGTCCAGCAGTTCATTGCGGCTTTTCAGGAATACGGCGAAGCTGGTTGCCTCCTGCCGACTGGTAGCCAGTTCATTGTGTACATTTTGAAGTTCCAGCTCTTGCTGATGCATCTTCAGTTCGGCCACTTCTTTTTCGGACAGTTGCAATTGGTAGCGTGCTTCTATCAGTTGCAAATCTTTTCGGCGTTTATACCATTTATATAGAAAGATGCTGAAAGCTATTCCCAGAATAAGTACGCTGCCCAAAAGCCACAAATTGCGTTTCAGTAGCTCTATCTTGTAGGTTTGTTCCTGCATTTCAGTAGCATATTTTTGGTCTTGGTATCTTTTATAGGAAATTTCCTGCTCGATGTTGCGTAGCTTGTTGCTACTTTGCAGTTCCTTGCCCAGGTGGTACCTCTTGTCCAGATACTTATAAGCTTGGGCATAGTCACCTATAGCTGCATATACCATGGACGAATATTCGTAATTGTCGCAAATCAGTTCGCGGGCTCCGATGTTGTGGGCATACTCGTAGGCTTTATGCAAGGCTTCCAAGGCTTTGGAGTATTGCTTGTCATAGTAATACTGTTTCCCCATGTTGTTGTAGTTTTCGCCAAGAGACCATTGGGCGTCCAGATTCTTGTTGATGGTGATGGCTTCCTGGATGAAAGAAAGTTTCTCTTCCGTATTTCCTCGGTACAGACAGAGGTTGTTCAAGTTGGTTGCAATCTCTTTCAGGTTTCGTTGGGCACGGTTGATGGCCAGCGCACGCTGGAAGAAACGCTCGGCAACGGTAAATTCACTCATGAAGTGGTGCATTACTCCACGTTCGTTATAGCATCCGGCCACAGAGGTGGAATCGCCGATGGATTTGAAGATGGAGGTTGCTTTGTCGTTCAGTTCAATGGCTTTGTTGTAATCGCCTAGTTTGCTGTATACACGCCCCATCAAGGAGCAGAGTTGTGCCATTTGTTTTTTGTTGGTGGGATGGATATATTTTTGGGTGTCATAAAGATTCTTGATACTTAGGTCGAAGTTCCCCAACAATTGTTCGGCTTGACAGTAGAGAATCATAGCTTGTGCGCGGACCTCACTGGGCTCATCTTCGGGAAACAAGGCAGAAGCCTGAGCTGCATAGTAGGAAGCTTGTTTGGGGTTGTTGTACAGGTATTTCTGTGCTTGGTCAATCAATTTCTGTGCTTGCTGCATGTCTTGAGCTTGCAGTGGGGCAGCTGCTGACAGAAGACATACGAGTAGTAGACATAGGTTTTTCTTCATGGCATCGTCTTGTTTCTGCAAATTTAATTAATTCTTCTTAGAAGTCCGGTTTCCCTCCAAAAAGATTTATCTTTGTGCCTCAAAGATAGCGATATATATGTTATTACCTTATTTGAATAAAGATTTGATAGAGGCAGGATGCGATGAGGCCGGTCGCGGCTGTCTGGCCGGTGCGGTCTATGCCGCTGCTGTTATTCTGCCAACGGACTTTAAGAATGAACTTTTGAACGACTCCAAGCAGCTGACGGAAAAACAACGCTATACCTTGCGTGAAGTGATTGAAAAAGAGGCTCTGGCATGGGCGGTGGGCGTCGTCTCTCCCGAAGAAATTGACAAAATCAATATTCTCAATGCCTCCTTTCTTGCCATGCACCGTGCTGTTGACCAACTGAATGTCCGTCCGCAACATCTGCTGATAGACGGCAACCGCTTTAAAAAATATCGGGACTTGCCGCATACTACCGTAGTGAAAGGAGACGGGAAGTACCTTTCCATCGCTGCCGCCTCCATTTTGGCAAAGACCTATCGTGATGACTACATGAACCGCCTTCACGAGGAATATCCGTATTATGACTGGAATCGTAACAAGGGGTATCCCACCAAGAAACATCGTGCCGCCATTGCTGAGCGGGGTACTACACCCTATCATCGCTTGACGTTTAATCTCTTGGGGGATGGGCAGTTGTCGCTGAACTTCGGACAATGATGCTGTTTAGAACCACTTAATCCTTCTGAACCATACGAATGTCACTGCTGATAATATTGCCGACAAAAGTATGATGAAAATAAACGCGTGCGGAAAACTCTCCAGGTGGATGTCCACATTCATGCCGTAGAAACTGGCTATCAACGTGGGAATCATCAGTGTAATGCTGAGGCTTGTCATACGTTTCATGATGGCATTCACATTGTTGGAGATGATGGAGGCGAAGGCGTCCATGGTTCCCGTCAGGATATCACTGTAGATGTTTACGGTATTGTATGCCTGCTTCAACTCGATGACCACGTCTTCCAATAATTCCAAATCCAGATAATTGGTGTCTTGAAAGATGTTTTTCAGCCGTCCTATCATCACTTCATTGCCACGGATGGAAGTGTTGAAGTAGACCAGCGTCTTTTGCAGCTTCATCAGTTGCAGGAGATCTTCGTTGCGGATGCTTTTCTCCAGCTCTTTTTCGGCGGTGGCCACATCGTTGTTTATCTGTTTCAGATACTTCAGGAACCAGACGGCGGAAGAGTAGATGATTCGCAGAATCAAATCCAGTTTATTGTTGACGACTATGTTCTTCCGGCGGGTGTGCTGAATGAAGTCCGGTATCAGCTCCGTGTGGTGATAGCAGACAGAAACGATGATTCCGTCATTGGTGATAATGCCGATGGGCACAGTGATGAACGGCACGCCGCGTTGGTTGCTCTGCATCGGGATGCGGAGGATGGTCAGCAGCCAGTTGTCTTCTGTTTCCGTACGTGGGCGCTCGTCCACGTCGGCTATGTCTTCCAGGAATGATTCGGGAACTTTCAGCTCTTCGGTTAGGAATTTGAAATCATCGTTGTCCGGGCATTCTACGTTGACCCAGCAGTTGGGTTGCCATTCGGCCTTTTCAGTGAAGCCATTTTCACTGTAGAGATACTTTCTCATTGTTTGCCTCCTTTCTAGTTGGAACAGAGGCATTGCAGTCAACGTCTCCGTTCGTTTTATTGGTGAATACTATTGCACGTTCGTGGGTTTGAATCGTCCATATTTCTTGTTTTTTTATTTTTTAAGCGTGGCAAAAGTACATAAATCATTTGAAACAGTACGCTTTAACGGCTGTTTTTTGTACCTTTGCAACGCGAAGTTACGAAAAGAGTGTAATTTATTGGAACTGAGCGTAGGTTAATTGCTCATGATAGTAATAGGTTACGATTTAGTTAGTTATCTACTGCATCATCCTTCTGCGCGTTGCGTAACCTTCAAAGAACTCTTCGTATGCAAAAGTAACAATAAAACGGGAGATTTTGAAATGAATCTCCCTAATTTTTTTCTTCTCATACAAGTTTTTCCGTAAAAGCGGTTTTATCCGTCGGCACACCATCGCCCAAAAGGATTTTGGACGAACGTATGCCGACTGCCGCATAAGCGGAGAAAAGGACTTTGCCTCACGCCTAAACAACAGTTTAGACTGATGATGCAAGGCCCATTTCTTTTGTGCTTATGCCAAAGAGGTGCTTTTACGGGTTCGCATACGATTTCTTTTTTCGCTGTTCCTTTGTGCCGTAAGCGGAAAGCCGTGTCTGACCGCCCGATCCATGAATGGAATAAGCCGTCATGCACGGCAGGCAAACCGGGAAGAATGATTTTATCCGTCCGACCGGACACGTTCGGCCGGACATACAAAATCATACTTCCTTGCCGGTGGTTTGCCCGGTTTCACGCTTCCGGCAATGTCCCTTTTCCTTTTGGCGTTTTCCCTTTTTCACGGATTTCTCTTTTGAAGTTTTCCTGTCCAATCTGCCTCCACTTCCGTTTACCTCCATTTTCGCGCCTTTCAGGGAGCACATCAGGCAGTCATTTCCGTTCTGGGCGCAAAGGTAATTCCGGGATTGGACGGGAATGCAAGGTCAAGCCTCCTGTTTTCGGAAAAAATCTCCAGCCCTGTGGGTAGTATTTTTCCCGAAAAACCTTGCATCCCCTAATCCCTACCTTTTCAAGCACCCGAAACGAAAACGACCGATGCGACAGAAAGACGCATAAAAAAAATGTCGGATAAACGAGAGGCAGATAAGATAGTTTGAAACTCAACTCCCTCAGCTCTTGAATCCGCATTAAAAAACAAAAAAATCAAAAACAGCGAAGATATGACGGCAACGGCAAATTTCAGACAAATGGCGCAGTACATAGGGCTTGCGATATGCGGCTTGATGGTGCGCACCGCCTTCGGGGTGTTCGGCATCCTTTGGGGCATCAT
>ENA-UOJF01000723-UOJF01000723.1-human-gut-metagenome-genome-assembly--contig:-P74-NODE-723-length-26927-cov-12.020207_pt1 | contig 26927 bp, 21 predicted proteins | sample MGYA00242344_ERZ723891 | MGnify/ENA metagenome assembly ERZ723891 | reverse complement strand
GTTCTTCAGCAGTCGGGCGGATGAACATGTTAGTTACGAAGTGAGCCTGCCATGCTACTTCCATGATGAAACGTACTTTCATACGAGTACTTTCGTTAGCACCACAGAATGTATCAACAACGAACAGACGTTTGCCGCTCAATTCTTTTACAGCTTTAGCCTTCAGGTCAGCCCAAGCTTCTTCAGAGCAAGGTTTGTTGTCGTTTTTGTATTCGTCTGAAGTCCACCATACAGAATCCTTGCTGGCTTCATTCATAACGAAGAATTTATCTTTAGGAGAACGACCGGTATAGATACCTGTCATTACGTTTACAGCACCCAGTTCAGTTACCTGACCTTTTTCAAAACCTTCCAAACTTGGTTTGGTTTCTTCTGCGAACAGTACATCATAAGACGGGTTGTGGATGATTTCCTTCACGTCTTTGATACCGTACTTGCTTAAATCTAAATTTGCCATTTCTTTTAATGATTTAAAATTTTGGTATTTGGTTTATTTATCTCTTGCTAATTCTTTTTACCTTTATCTATCTCAAGGGGGGAAGGAAACCGGTATGAATTAAGCCATATTCCGAACAGTCCCTTGTTTTTCGCGTACAAAAGTAGTATTTTCTTTCGAAACAATCACCTGATTAGAGAAATTTTTCTTTAATGAGAAGTCTTTTATAACTCCATAACAATATCTGCAAACTGAATGTTGCAAATTGCACAAGAAATCGTTTACTTTGCGCATATTAATTCAAATCACATCATGAAAATTATCAATTTTGCCGAGACAAACTCCATCCTGAACCAGTATGTTGCCGAGATCCGGGATGTACAAGTACAAAGCGACCGCCTTCGCTTCCGCCGAAACATTGAACGCATCGGGGAAATTATGGCCTATGAAATGAGTAAGGACTTTGCTTATTCTCAGAAGAATATCCAGACTCCGCTGGGGATAGCACCCGTGCAGACTCCGGATAACCAATTGGTATTAAGCACCATTCTGCGTGCCGGGTTGCCTTTCCATCAGGGCTTTCTGAGTTACTTTGACGGTGCGGAAAATGCTTTCGTTTCCGCTTACCGGAAATATAAGGATACGCTGAAGTTTGATATTCATATTGAATATATTGCTTCACCGCGCATCGACGGAAAGACGCTGATTATTACAGACCCAATGTTAGCAACCGGTAGCAGTATGGAGTTGAGTTACCAGGCTATGCTGACGAAGGGGCATCCGGTGGAAATACATGTAGCTTCCATTATTGCCAGCCGTCAGGCTGTGGAACACATTGCTGAAACACTCCCCGAAGACAAGACTACAATCTGGTGTGCAGCCATTGATCCGGAGATAAATGAGCATTCGTATATTGTTCCGGGACTGGGAGATGCAGGAGATTTGGCATTCGGCGAAAAGGAATAGATACCAATAAAAAGTTTCCCCAATCTACCCTCACTACCCTCACTTTGGGGATAGATCAATAATAATTAGGATGTTAAGTGTGGTGGTAGTAAAAAATCCTGTGTGAGGGTAAGTGGGTTACTCTCACTGTGTGTCTCGTCCTGGTTTTGGTCTATAATCAGCCCTTAACGGAATGGGGCATTCATTTGTTTTATATCAGCTGTTATTCTGTTTATAATCAGTGAAATATCTCATTTAGCTTAGGAATAATCAGGTGTTGACCTTGGTTAACCGGCCGATTAACCTTGATTAATAGGCTCGTCAACCAAGGTTAACCGGCCGCTTGATCAAGGTTAATACCCAATAAGGCTTAGTGTAGAATGCAAAAAGATCTAGGGTAAAGACAGATGATTGCCTGTTTGTTTAGGAATGCTTCCTAATGGTTTGGTTGCAGAAGGTATGGAGATGATCTTTATTACAATGGTGATTTGGAATCTTTAGTCATTCTTTCCGTAATTGCGCTTTATAATAGTGGCCTGAAAGGCTTTTTTACCGGCCAGTAGCAGGTCTTCGTCATCAAAGGCACGAAGGCTGTACCAAAAAAGAAAATCTCCCGTACCACCCAGAATACCGAATAATCCCAGGAAGAATATATTGGCCTCTCCTGTACAGAATCCATGGATTGCAGGCATCACTCCCAATAAGATGCCCGGTAATAATAAGGATACCCGATAGAACTTCAATGGAATAGGACGAGTCAGAGAAAATCCTACTCCAGTCCAGTCAAAATGCCAGTGTAGGAGCTTTTTATCCTTTCCGCTAAACCAGTAAAGAATCCCTGCCTGGATTAGTATATAAAACACGAGGAGTAAAAATATGCAAAGCATAACTTGGGGACTGCTGATTCCTTTTACAGAGGTACCCAATAAACGACCGGCACTATAGGATGAAGGTTCATCCCATACATAAACAAACAGATAGCTACCTATCAGGAACAGAATGAAGAAAAACAGAAATCCTCTTATGTTGATAGACTTTGCTGTGAGTTTCACTTCCACTCCATCCGGGCGGTTGAATGGTTCCTTATTTGCTTCTTTCTTTTCCATAATTCCTTTTTACTGATTTCTACGCTGCAAAGATAACAAGAGTATGAAATTAATTTAGGTTATCAGAATGTTATCTTTATGTTAAGGTGGAAAGAAAAGTTTATCTATATTTGCCTGAAATATAGAATGCTTGATGAAAAAGTCGTATTATATACTTCTTACAATAACTGCAACAGCAGCTGTCCTGTACTTGCTTGGAAATTGGGTAGGACGAAGTTTCGGACTGAACCGGCAGCAAGTGATACGTAATATCCACGAAGCTTACGGCCGTGCGACGGATGCATTTGAGGCCGGACAAACTAAGGATCTGGCTGCTTTTTTCCGTAATGAACTGGATGAAGTGGATTTGAAGCGGATCAAGTTTCGCCTGGATACGGTACCTTTACACGGTGATTCTATCGTATTGAAACAGGATTTACGATATTTTTCTGATTATCGGAAACTGTTGGAGCAACACTATACCTTTGTATGTCCTGTGAATGACGCTCAGGGAGTACATGCCTATATCCAGAATCTTCGTGCCGGGTTCATCGGCAAACTGCTTTATATGTTCTTCGGAACGATAGTGGCTTTGGGACTTCTATTGTTTGCCATACGTAAGCAGGTGGATATTATCCGCCGGCAGGATGAGTTGGCACGAATGCGTGAAGATTTCTCTTCTGCTATGATTCACGACATGAAGAATCCGATCAGTTCCATCCTGATTGGGCTTAAAGTGCTTCGTAGTGGAAAGGTAGATAGTAAGCCTGAGAAGAAAGAAAAACACTTCGATATTCTGGAGGCGGAAGCTCAACATTTGCTTGCACTGGCCAATAAAGTACTGACTATCTCTAAACTGGAACATGGACAATTACTGTTGGATAAGAATTGGATTCAACTCCGTCCTATGGTGGATGAGTTGGTACGCACGTTTACGGCTAAGGCAGAAAAGCCTATCACATTTCAGGTTGATTTGCAGGCAGAGGGAGCTTATGCTGATGAGGAGTATTTGAAAGAGGCTTTAAGTAACCTGATAGATAATGCTGTGAAATATTCTAAGGATACAATAGATATACAGATTACTTCCTGCCTTTCCGGACAGTATATTCAGATCAGGGTGCGGGATAATGGAATCGGTATTCCGCTTGCGGCTCAACGGATTGTATTTGATAAGTTTGAACGCGTCATTACCCGGAATGAGGATGAGAAGAAGAAAGTATCCGGTTTCGGTTTGGGACTGAACTATGTGATGAATGTAGCCCGGGAGCATGGAGGGTATGTCAGTGTGGAGAGTATAGAAGGGAAATATAGCGAATTTACTGTTTCTTTGCCGTTGCCGGCGGAGAACGAAGAGGCTAATCCGGAGGATTGATATTCTCTTGTCGTATATGAGCGTGACCGGGCCTGTCTGTTTTTTTTACAGATAAACCGGATCACGTTCTTTTTAATTGTTATTCTACAGGTGGGACTGAACATTACGGCACGATACCGGTGCAAGGTCTGGAGAGCTTGCTGGGAAAACCGGTCAAAGATTAATCTTCTACCCATAGTACAGTGATGCTAAAGGTTAATGTATGCCTGATGCAGATATACATTAATTCTTTTATTATCAAAGGGAAAGGACAGGAAAACTTAGAAAGCGCAGTTATTCTAATACTCCTTCTGGAATTGCAGGGATCAAATTGAAGTTCCGATAATGTCAGTCAGTTCTGTTGTTTCTTGTTTTCTCCTAATGGGAACTCCGGTTTTCTCTTGTGGAAACGCTCGTTCCCTTTAATGGAACTTACTGTATTGACTTATCTTTTTGTTCTATAACTGAAGAGGTGTCTACTATACCTCTTTTCCCTTATTTGATTCAAGGTAATGACTCTGTACTTACATAACCCATTCCAGATAATTCTCTGGCGTGATGACTACAGTCTCTTTTACCGGATAATTATTCAAGAAAGGAGATGGAAAGGTGATTGGACGTTTATTAGGATTCCACTTCATTTCAAAAGCGGTGAAGTTGCCGTCTGCTTCTTCTATATAGTCTATTTCTTGTTGTTGAGTGGTTCTCCAGAAGAAGCTTTTTGCATAATTCCCGTTGTAATGATTTGCTTTGATGCGTTCGCTGATGAAGAAGTTCTCCCATAAAGCGCCTGTGTCTTGGCGGAGAGATAGCGGTGCAAAATTCTGGATGACGGCATTGCGGATGCCATTATCATAAAAATATATTTTCTTGCTCTTTTTGAGTTCTGTTCGTAAGTTACGGTTGAAAGCATTCAGGCGGAAAATGACATAGCATTTCTCTAATAAGTCGATGTATTTTTCTACGGTTTTGTTGTCGGTCCCGATGGTTTGCGCTACTTCGTTATAGGATACTTCACTGCCTACTTGCAGGGCAAGGGCGATAAGTAACTTTTCCAGCAGTATGGGGCGGCGTATCTCGTTCATTGCCAACAGGTCTTTATACAGGTAGCTGTTGGCTATGTTCATTAATAATTCTTTAGCCTCATCAGTATGATTGATAATGTCCGGATAAGAACCGTATATAAGCCGGGATTCAAACATTTGTTTGACTGGCAATAAACCTTGGCTGTCATATAATTCTGCCGTAGAGATGGGATAGAGGTGATATTCATATTTTCGTCCTGTGAGAGGTTCGCTCAGATTACTTTGTAATTCAAACGATGAAGAACCGGTGACGAGAAGCTGCACGTTGGTGAAATTGTCTGTAATGCGTTTTAAGGTTAAACCTATTTCTGATACACGTTGTGCCTCATCTATTACGATAATTCTGTTGTTGCCGATCAGCATTTTCAGTTCGGAGGTATTGATGTTGGCTAACATCTCTTTCACTTCCGGTTCGTCGCAGTTCAATGTCAGTACTGCTTCTTTTCGTCCCTGAGTGATTTGATTAAATAGTGTACTTTTTCCTACTTGTCTTGCACCGATCAGGATAATCGCCTTTCCTTTGAATAGCTTACTCTCAATTACCGACTAAAGTCTTCTTTGTATCATCTCTTTCATCTTACTTTATTTCAAGGTAAATATAGGCGTTTAATGCTTAAATCCCAAAAATATATATGATATTTGGGATTACCTGTTGGCGGGATTAATTAAGAATGGTACAGTAATGAACTAAATGCTGATAATGATTTAGGCGCGGATTACGCGGATTACACGGATTCTTTTCCTGTAATATAGTGTGATAGCGCAGCCATTAATCCGTGTAATCCGCGTAATCCGCGCCTAAAATTATATTCATAACCTTATAATAATGAATTAATCTCTCTAATAAGCGGATTCGTCCTTCGCAAAAAGCCTCATTACCGTACTATATAATAGCAGCGGTAATGAGGCTTTTACTGAAAAAGAATATTGTATTTGCTTACTTCACTTCCCAAATATCATTTGTCATCAGCAGTTCTTTGAAGTTGTGATACTTCTTCTTTGCTGATACTTCTTCAATCTGTTCCATTACAGCATCGTCATAAGTCGGAGCTTCTACATCGCGGATCACACCGAGAGCAACCGGGAAGTCAGGACCTTCCATCAGAGCCAATTTCAGTTGCAATGTATTATCCATGCAGTGTGCATCATGAACGAGGATATCCTTTTCTGTGATACCGTTCTCGCCCAACTTCACAACTTTCAGTCCGAAGCCTTCCTGCATCAATCCAAACTCTTTGTTCTCACCGAAAAGCATCGGCTTACCGTGTTCCAGATAGATAGCATTCTTGGCACGTCCGTCCTTGTTGTATACAGAGTCGTAGGTGCCGTCATTGAAGATAACGCAGTGTTGCAGAATTTCACACACAGCGGCTCCTTTATGGTTAGCGGCAGCCTTCAGAACTTCTCCTGTGCCAGGACCATCTGTAGCTACACAGCGTGCAAAGAAACGTCCACGGGCACCGAAGCAGAGTTCAGCTGGGTGGAACGGATCTTCTACCGTACCATAAGGAGAGGATTTGCTGACGAAGCCACGGGGAGACGTCGGAGAATATTGTCCTTTTGTCAAACCGTAGATGCGGTTGTTCAGCAACAGAATGTTGATATCTATATTGCGACGGATAGCATGGATAAAGTGGTTACCACCGATAGCCAGACCATCACCGTCACCTGAAACCTGCCAAACGCTCAGGTTAGGATTGGTTACTTTACATCCGGTAGAGATGGCGGCAGCACGTCCGTGGATAGTCTGCATCGCATACGTATTCATATAATAAGGTAGACGGCTAGAGCAACCGATACCCGAAATAACGGCAGTTTCCCAAGGCTTAACACCGATTTCTGCCAACGCTTTGTGCAGTGAGTTCAAGAAGAAGTGGTCACCGCAACCCGGACACCAACGAGGTTGTCCTTTTTTGAAATCTTTAGCTGTATATTCGCTCATGATGTTCTTAAGTTTTAAGTTGATAAGTTTTTTAGTAGCTACGAGTTACGAGCTACAAGCTACAAGTCTGTTCAGGGCAGTACTTGTTACTCGTAGCCTGTAGCTTGTCACTTCTTCAGTATCTCGGTGAAGGCAGCCACCAATTCGCTTACTACGAACGGCTGTCCCTTGACTTCATTAAATTGATACGGAGTGAAATTATCTACCTTCATGCGGAGATAACCGGCAAATTGTCCCAGATTTTGTTCGGCAACTACCACTTTCTTATATTTCTTCAATACCTCAGCCGTATTTTTAGGCAGTGGGTTGATATAAGAGAAGTGAGCTAAGGCTACTTTTTGTCCGGCTTTGTTCATCTCTTCCATAGCAGAATACAAGTGTCCGTAAGTACCGCCAAAACCTACAATCAGCAGGTCTGCATCATCTGCACAGCCTTGTACTTCTACATCGGGCACAGCAATCTTTGCAACTTTTTCTGCACGCAGGTGGCACATCAGATTGTGGTTTTCAGGATCGGTAGAGATCGCACCAGTGTTGCTGTCTTTTTCCAGACCACCGAGGATATGAGTATAGCCTTCTTGTCCCGGAATGGCCCAGTAACGTACCTGGTTCTCAGGGTTGCGTTTATAAGGAGTATAGTTATCCTTCATTTCAGGAGTAACATACTGAGGTTTGATTTCAGGATATGTATCCAGATTCGGCAGCTTCCATGAACCGGAACCGTTGGCTACGAAACCGTCTGTCAACAGAACCACCGGAGTCATGTGCTCCAAAGCCATTTTACAAGCTGCATAGGCTGCATCGAAGCAGTTTGTCGGTGAGGTGGCGGCAATAACCGGCATCGGGCTTTCGCCGTTACGGCCAAACAAAGCCTGCAATAAGTCAGTTTGTTCCGATTTAGTCGGCAAACCTGTGGAAGGGCCACCGCGCTGTACGTTCAGAACAACCAGAGGAAGTTCTGTAATCACTGCCAGGTTCATAGCCTCTGATTTCAGGCAGACACCCGGACCGGAAGTGGTAGTTACAGCCAATGCACCTGCAAAAGATGCACCGATAGCTGTAGCACAGCCGGAAATCTCATCTTCGCATTGAACGGTAATGACACCTAAAGATTTATGTTTGGAAAGTTCATGTAATACGTCCGTAGCAGGAGTGATGGGATAAGAACCCAGGAACAACTTCAGACCTGCTTTTTCAGCAGCAGCAATGAAACCGTAGGCTGTAGCTTTGTTACCCATGATATCCATGTATATTCCGGGGGTTTTTATCTTACTTTCTATCTTATAAGTATGCGCTACAGAAGCATGTGTATTGTGACCATAGTCGTAGCCGGCGTGAATCACCTTGATGTTGGCTTCTGCTATTTCCGGCTTTTTTGCAAATTTCTCTCTAAGGAAATCTTCTGCAATCTTCAGGTCACGATTGAACAACCAGCATACTAAACCGAGAGCGAACATGTTGCGGCATTTCAGCATTGCTTTGTTGTCCATACCTGTTTCTGCCAGGCAATCTTTCACCATTTGAGAGATAGGAGCAGCAATCACGTCTTGCTTGATACCCATTTCTTCGATAGGATTGTCAGTCTTGAAAGCGGCTTTCTGTAAATCGGAAGCCTGGAAACAGTCTGTGTCGATGATGATACAAGCAGTAGACTTAGCAAACTTATACTGTGTTTTCAATGCGGCAGCGTTCATAGCTACCAATACGTCGCATTTATCACCCGGGGTGAATACTTTGCTGGCGCCGATGTGTACCTGGAAACCTGATACGCCGGTCAGAGAACCTTGCGGGGCGCGGATATCTGCGGGATAGTCGGGGAAAGTACTGATGTCATTTCCCACCGTAGCCGATACTGTTGAAAAGATGTTGCCGGCGAGCTGCATACCATCGCCGGAGTCTCCGGAAAAGCGGACTACCACTTGATCCAGTTCTTTTACCATCATGTCGTTTGCCATAATTTCGTATTACTATGATTAATTTATAGGATCACTTAAAATCTGTTCTTATGTTGGTTGGGGTACTTACAAAAAGTACTACGCTTTTAAAGATGCGTTTGCAAATGTCGGAAAGTTATGCGACTTGGCAAAATCTTTTCGAATTAATCTGTGATTGTGTACTAAAAGAATTGATAAATGAGTGTTTTTTGATATTTGGAGTGAGCAAAACTCTGACTATGTGTCTGACTTGAACGAATAAAAGTTGCATATTATCATTTGTTTTTGGTTGCCTAACTGTTGACTAAATGTAAGATTAGATCGCCAATATACTACTGTTTGTAGCTGATTTAGGTTGACAATTTGATAAAATCTTGTGTAGACTGTATTTCTTTAACTTCTCGATAAAAGATTCGTTCGCCTTTGTTAAATCGGGAGAATGCTTTATCTTTGCAACCGCAAATGTTTTTGGTCCTGTAGTTCAACGGATAGAATAGAAGTTTCCTAACGGGCTGCCAGTCTTATTTTTTATTTGCCCCCGTAGTTCAACGGATAGAATAGATGTTTCCTAAACATTAGATAGCAGTTCGATTCTGCTCGGGGGTACAAACATATCATTTGAATACGGTAATGGAATACCGAGTTGGAATACCAACATGGAATACATTATCGGTATTACAAACTTGATAATATCAAATGGTATGCAACAAACATTCATCAATGAACTACAAGGCAACTTCTATCTAAGAACTCCCAAACAGGAAAAGCCCTCTCCTATTTATTATGTTATTGTAATGCGTGGTAAGAAATACCGTTTAGCAACTGGTGTTAAGGTTTACCCCGACCATTGGAACTCAAAGAAGCAGGAAGCATATATAAGCGTTCGTTTAAGCGAGTTGGATAATACGAACAATTCAATAGCTAATACTAAAATAGCAGAAATGAAAGGCTACTTCTCCGATTTTAAAGACTACCTTTGTGAATACCCTAGCGAAATAGAAAATAGCGAAAGCTTATTAAAGCAATATATATATAAGAAGAAAGAGAAAAGAACTATGAATTGCATCGAATTTTTAAATAGGCAGTTAGAAGCATATAATGGCGCATCTGCAAGCACCAAAAAAGACTATTCAAATGGCATTAAGAATTTGAATAGATATATGAATGAGGGGCATCCAATAAACTCTTTTGATGAATTGGATAAGAAATATGTCAAAGGCTTCTATGAGTTTCTAAAAAAAATAGATGATGCACCAACTAAGGATAAACATTTATCATTAAACTATATCAATAAGCAAATATCACAGTTGTCCACCATGCTTAACAAATTTGCAGTTGAGAATGATGTTATGACGCTGCAAACATTGACAGACTGGAATTATAAAGCATGGACTGTAAAAGATAAGGCTACAAAGAATATAGATGAAATAGCATTAAGGGATGATGAAGTGTTGCTACTTTGGGATTATTGGCATAAAATAGAAGATGTCAAATACAAAGATACCCTAGCTTTATTCTTGTTAGAATGTTTGACAGGGCAAAGATATAGTGATATAGATAAAGTGTTACAAGATATAGAAGTGCTGAATAATACTATGACGATGCAATTAGTTCAAGGCAAAACAGCCAAGAAGGTGGAATTTGATATAGTATTTGAACTCACCAAAGAGATATTAGCTGAATATAAGCATAGAGAGCCTTGTAAAGTGACGGTTGATTATTTTAATAAGCTGTTGAAGAAGATAGCGAAAGCAGCAGGCATCAAAGGTGAACAGCTAATAACTAGGCATAGCGGTGAGAATCTTACTGTATCTGTGGAAAGAAAAGAGCGGTATGAATGTGTTAAGTCTCATACTGGAAGAAGAACATTCATAACCTTGTTGAAACTAAGAGGATGGGATAATAGAAAGATACAGACATATTCAGGGCATGAAACTACGGACATGGTGGAACATTATACAAAGATAGTAAGCCCTAAAGATTATAAGATATTTAAAGAGACAATAAGGAATAACCCCGAAAAGGTTCTTAAATATGCAGATGAAGAAGACAATAAGAAATTGTTTGAAGAATATGTCGGTACAAAGAGGGACAAAACAAAAGTGCTTGATTATTTATTTGACATAAATAGGCTATTTCAAATAATAGATATGCAGAATAGTGGAATAGATATATATCAGTTGGCTGAGATAAAGCAAATAATATCTACCATAAAGAATACATCTAAACTAACCGAAATAGCAGAGCAACTAAAAGGGAAAGAAGAAACTATAAAAGCGCATTTAGAAGAGATAGATTCTTTAGTATGGAACATTGCATACTCTTATAAAGATGCAGAGTTATGGCAGAAATATGAATACAAAAAGATGAAATTGAATATAATAGATAAGATATACTCAAAAGAAGAAATTGAATATATTTGGTTAGTTGAAGATAATGAAGCGGAAACTAATAAGATAGATAAAATGATAGAAGAATATGAAAGTAAGCAGTAGCGAAATAGGCTTGGGTTAATTAACCATATAGATAATATCGGAGAAAGCGTCCGATAGGTGCACGAAGGCAGCAGGGTAACTGACTGCCTTTTTTTTATTGTGGTTTCCGTTCATATGCAATCATCCATCTATTGCTGAACATTTTCTACCCGCAATGGCTGATAATGGAATGGAATAAAAAAAAGAGCATAAAGCGGTCATTTTAATATGTTGGCTCACGGAAAAAGCGGAATAACGGCAATATGTTGAAACCAGTACTATATTTATGGAAAGTGTGTCTTTGATTAGGTTCACTCTTATAAAGTAAATATAATCGCATAGAGATAATCAGATAAAGAACTACTACGAGCAGGAACAGAAATAAGACCGTCCACAGTAATTCAAACATTAGAGATTCTATAATATATAATGGAACTAATACAAAAAATCGAAATTATGAAGTACTACAACTTTGAAGAACTAAAAGAGATAGCTTTTAATAATGGCATTATTGGCAATAAGGTAACTATCGGCATTTGGGCAAGAATGAACGGCTATCTTAAAAAGAAGAAATAGATAAACAAGCATCGCATAACCTATTACTTTAAACTGGATGATAATAAGCCGCAAAATGATTAACTATAAGAACTATCATATAAGGCAATGCCCAAAATAGCCTTTAATGCTTATAACTATATATTTATCTAGTTCAATAGAGCAATACAGTGATTTATAGATATTTTTTAATGATAGCTTTAGTAAAGTGACACTAAGGAAAAAGCGTCCCATAACTTCGGTAAAAGCCGTCTTATAAGTCAGGAAAAAGCGTCCACATATCACTACTTAACACTACCAACATTACAATTATAGATAATTCGTGCTACGCACTTCATTATCAGATTTTTATTTTTAGGCATAGATAACTAATGAGAAAAACATGACATTATGATGATATACAAACCACATAACAAGCTATTCAGTACAAGAAAGGAAATAAAGCAGTATTTAGGAGGAACATACGAATACAACAAGGCTTTAAAGAACGGAGATATTTACAATATATACCAAGAAGAATTAAATAACCAACCGTTTGCGCACAATGGAATCATATATTACACTAACAAAGGACATTAATAAGATTAAAGGCAACAATAAACTAGAAACAGTTTTGGCAATAGCAGGCATAAAGTTCATAGGGAATTACACAACTCATATGACTGAAACAACACGAGAATGGATAGCAGAAAAAACGGGAATAACATTCCGTACCGTAAAGTCCATAACATCCAATTTACAAACAAATGCAGGATTCATATTCAATAAGATAGAAACAAAGACCAAGTGTCCCAATAAATATTACTTTAAAGATGATAAGGAGGATTTCTTTTTCATTCATAACACTTTCTTTAGTGAGGATATAGATACAAAAATAAAAGGTCTGTTGCTTCTCATTAAGTCCGTATGTAAAAAGGAAACGAACAAATATATAAGTGAAAGCCCATACTTAGGAGGACTTAACCACACAGAACTATCTAAGAAGTTGGGAATTGATGTAAAGACATTAAATAAATACTTAGAAATAGCCATCAATGCTAAACAAATAAAACTAATAGATAAAGGTTTACTCATTACCAATAAGTCTATTATTTCCGATTTTATAAAGAGTGACCTATATACTAGAATCTATCATGTTATTTATAATTGGTGCATTGATAATGATATTATTCCACCAAATAGGAATGATGAAATTGCAGTAATGGAAGATGGTGCTGTTAAGAGAAGAAATAGATTACTTACTGAAATAGTTGGTAAATTGGGCAATAAGTCTGATGAAGAAATTAAGTGTTTGCTTACTAATAGAATAACAAGCAAGCCTAAAGAAATTACTTTGGAATACATTGCAAAAGTGTTGAATATAGAAAATGCTAAGACTGAAAATCAATGTTCTATAATGACTGACTAAAAGACTTATATGGACATTCAGAAGGTTATTATAAAGACAAAATTAGTCATAAGGTCTATTCCTCTATAATCACTAATGAAGAGCTTTAAAGAGCTTATATCATATTGTTAAGCCATAGGTAAAAAATACTGGTGGCTTTTAATTTTTGGTGCAGGAATATGCCCCTGCTTTTTACGCAAAATATTAAAATCAGTAACAAGCACCGGAGAATGAATTATATAATACCCACTCTATAATATACCACACATAGCTGATACCATTAAAAAGACTACCTAATACAAAAATCAGCCTTTCTCTATTTAGCTAAAAGACCAAAAAATGAGAATAGAGAGTATCTTATATAAAAGCCCCCCTACCTATTAAAAAGTCAGCAGTCAAAATATTGCATAGTGGCTGCCTCTACGTTGCACAACCCCTTTAGTCCCCCTCCCATAGATTGATATAAAAAGGAATTATTAAATAGCCTGCTATATTGACAATTTCATTTATATAATCAATCAAATACAAATATTTGGGACATCATTTATTTAATGTCCTTACATAAGCTAAACGACCATTTAGTATCTGTAACCTATTAATTAATATGATAATGAAAACAGTTGTTGCCTATCTAAGACAATCTACCATCAAACAACAAATAAGTGGTTTAGGGGTGGAAGCACAAAGAGAAATCATTCACAATCATTTAAAGAGTAAGAACATTATTGCTGAATTTGTTGAAACAGAAAGCGGAAAGAAATCTAACAGACCTCAATTATTGGCAGCTTTGGAGTTATGCCGAAAAACAAACTCTATTCTAATTGTCGCCAAATTGGATAGACTATCAAGAAACGTTGCTTTTACCTCTAAGTTATTAGAAAGTGATGTTGAGATTGTGTTCTGTGATTTTCCACAAGCAAACAAACTTGTGCTTCATATAATTGCTTCAATAGCAGAATACGAAGCAGGTTTAATCAGTCAAAGGACAAAACAATCTTTGCAGGCAAAGAAAGCAAGAGGGATTAAATTAGGCAAGTCTGAGAACTTGATGGATAGATTTGAACAAGCCGTTTGCAATAGTGCCAAAACTAACAAGGCAAAAGCAGATAGTAACCCAAATAATATGCGTGCAATAGCTTTATTACGCTCTTTATCAATGCAGGGAAAGTCTCTTTCAGAAATGACTACTTTATTGAATGAACAAGGCTTTGTTACCTCAAAAGGGTGTAAATTTCAGATTGTTCAAGTAAAACGGCTACTTGTTAGGGCTGGACTAACTTTTTAATAAACAATTGTTCTTGTTAAATTGAACGCTTTTAGTAACTTTGTGCCAATTCTAATGACCTATTGAGTTAGGAAGTTGGAAGGACATATTTAGTTAACGAAGACGTTTGATATATTATCCTATCGTGAAATCTCGACAATTTCAATCTCTAAGGATAGTAGACAAGAACGTCCTACGTTTGCTATGTTGTTATATACTTTTCATACAATGTGAAAATAATATACTTCATAGGGGCGTAGGACTATTTGTTTATTACTTAGAGATGGGCAGTCGAGAGCCTCACGATAGTAATATTCAATAGTTCCTACGCCTTCTTTTATTTTGTAATAGTCAATATGGGAACATTGGCTACAATACTGACAAACAAAACAGAAAGTCTACCTATCCATTAATAAGTGTGCAGTTTCATACTGTGTTCCTCACGCTTATTCAGAACTTATTTACTAATGGCTATCTATTAGGAACATAGAGGCACAAACAATATTTAATCAATATGAGAACATTTAGATTTATTGGATTGGCTTTAATAGCTATCCTTATCAGTGTGAATTTTGCAGCTTGCAGCAGTGATGATGATGAGAAAGAAGAAACTGGTACAAACATAGTTGGTACTTGGAAATACACTTCAAGCGAAGATGGTGCAGGTTCATTTACTTTCAAAAGTAACGGTGGTTTAGTATGGGATGATGGAGAAGAAACTACTTCAAACCATACTTATCAATTAAACGGTAAGGATTTGAAAATCATCTTCAATGATAATGATGATTACACTTTAGGTACATTTACCATTGCAGGAAACAAAGCTACTTACAAATATTATTGGTATGATTATGCAACCAATAAGAAAGGTGATAAAGAATGCTCAATGTCACTTACAAAGCAATAGTTATTGACATTCCTAAACAACAAAAAGCCAATCTACCCAATTGAGGATAGGTTGGCTTTTTCAGTTCTAAACATATCTATTAACCTCTTATGAGCGAAGGTTCTTTTATTAATCCGGGTATCTTTACCCAGTTTGGAAAATATTTTTGAATGATTGTATCATTAAGAAACTTACTTTTAGGTGATACTACATTCTTTTTAATCAATTCTTTCATAGCTATAAAATATTGAGATTAACATATACAAGCATACTCCTTATTAAAAATGATACAAAATAAATAAGGGTGAGAATTAAAAGGGCAATATAGAAGAATGAATAATATAACTATACTATGAGATTACTTCGGTTTATCTATGACATATAACGAAAAAAGGGCGTTCAGTTACCCGAACACCCTCCATAAAGGTCAAGAATTAATCCAAGTCTTCAAATAGCTGGTTAAAGCTATTATCTGTTTTACCCTCTTCGGTTCTCGATAAGGCGGCATATATCTCCATAGAATAACTATCGATTTTATCCCGAACTTGATGGCTACCAATAAGAACATCTAGCTTCTCTTGCTGAACATAGCCTAGCTTTACAGCAGCTTTCAGTTCAGCACTTGCGTCGATGTAATTATCAACAGCTGTTTTAACTCTATCTTTGGGTTTCAATTCTTTATTCTTGAAACCCTTTTTGATTCCTTTACCCATAACTTTAAAATTTTTAATTGTTAATAAACTCATTAAATAATTTTTAGAGATTATGGTACTGCAAAGGTAATTAAAAGTTTGATATGCACAATATAATCATAAGTAAAACCATATATGAATCGAACTAAAATACTATCTTTGCGGCATTCAAATGAAGTAATTATACCAAAGGAGAATACGAATCCATCTAAAAGGTTGATTTACAGGGAAGAATAGAAGTTTCCTAAACTTTAGATAGGGGTTCGATTCCCCTCGGGACTACAAAACAAAAAAGGGAAGCCATTTATTCGGCTTCCCTTTTTGTTTTGTTACTATATAGTTCTTATTTTGCTACTTCAACAGCAGGCTCAACAATCTTTTTGTTCTTCATCATGATATATGCGATAGGAGATGCAATGAACAGAGAAGATAATGTACCGATTACAACACCGAGAATCATTGCAAATGCGAAACTGCGAATAGAATCACCACCAAGGATGAAGATACACAGCAGCACGATTAATGTACTCAATGAAGTATTTATAGTACGTGCCAGGGTCGTATTCAACGAATCATTGAACAATTGCTTTCTGTCACGTTTCGGGTACAGGCCGAAGAATTCACGTACACGGTCGAAGATTACCACTTTGTCATTGATAGAGTAACCGATAGCCGTAAGGATAGCACCGATAAATGTCTGGTCAATTTCAAGAGAGAACGGCATCCAACCCCAGCACAATGAATAAGCGCCAAGAATCATTAATGTATCACTGGTCAGTGCAGCTACGGAACCCACACTATATGCAATGTTGCGGAAACGGATCAAGATGTAGAGACCGATGGCGATAAGAGCGAGAACTACAGACCACATGGCCGAAGTCTTGATATCATCTGCGATACTCGGACCTACTTTCTGTGAGCTGACGATACTGCCACCTGTGTGATTTTCACGGTCGATGAATGTCTCCAGCGTGATGTTCTGCGTCAATACCGGTTTCAGCGTTTCATACAGATATGCTTCGATTTCTGAATCGACATTGTTACCTTCTTCTTCGATACGGTAGTTTGTACTGATACGTACAGTCTTCTTATCGGTACCGATAGCAATTACACTTACATTAGAATCACCGAACTTGCTGGCGATTAACTCACGTACTTGTTCCGGTTCTACGGCGTTTTCAAACTGTACCTTGAAGTTGCGTCCACCGGTGAAGTCGATACTCTGGCTCAAGCCACGTACGAACAATGAACCGATACAGATAACAAGGACAATGCCTGTAATTGTAAACCATTGCTTATTTCTACCCATGAAGTCGAAATGTACATTCGTCATCAGGTTCTTAGAAATCTTGGAAGAGAAAGTCAGGTTCAGCCATTTATCTTTATTCATGAAGTATTCATATACCAGACGTGTCATGAACACAGCGGTAAAGAATGAAATCAAGATACCGATAATCAAGGTCGTGGCAAAACCACGGATAGGACCTGTACCGAAGTTAAACAGGATAACACCCGTGATGATAGACGTTAAATTTGAGTCGAAGATAGCGGAGAATGCATTAGAATAACCGTCTGCGAGGGCTTTTTTCACCCCCTTACCTGCGCGTAACTCTTCTTTTGTACGTTCATAGATCAACACGTTCGCATCCACAGCCATACCCAGGGCTAACACCATACCGGCAATACCGGACATTGTCAGGGCCGCCTGGAAGGATGAAAGGATACCCATTGTAAAGAACATGTTCAGTACCAATGCGCCGTTGGCAACCATACCCGGAATGAAACCGTACATGGAGCACATATAAATCATCAATAGTATCAATGCTACGATGAATGAGAATACACCGGCGTTGATAGAAGCCTGTCCCAAAGACGGACCTACGATATCTTCCTGAACAATACGTGCGGGAGCCGGCATCTTACCGGATTTCAGTACGTTTGCTAAGTCCTTTGCCTGTTCGGGAGTAAAGTGACCCGTGATTTGTGAGTTACCACCTGTAATTTCAGTATTTACATTCGGTGCAGAATATACATAGCCGTCCAATACGATAGCGATGCTCTTACCAATGTTTTGTTTAGTCAACTGTGCCCAGCGGCGTGAACCGTCTGTATTCATTGACATACTTACGGCAGGTTTACCAAACTGATCGTATTCATCTTTAGCGCTTACAACAACATCACCTTCCAGCGGAGCGCGTCCGTTACGTTCGGTTGAGCGGATAGCGTAAAGTTCGAAAGTTTGTCCTTTCGGATCATATTCGTAAGCGGAAACACCCCATTTCAGACGAAGGTCTTTCGGGAGTTCGGCTTGAATTTCTTTCATGGAAAGATATTTGTTGATGTCGGCAGTATCCTTGTAATTAGCATAAGCTACAACCGGACCTTGTCCGCTGGAATTAACCTGCAGTACAGCCAGCAACGGATGTTCTTTCTTGATTTGTGCAAGATCGACGGATTGTGCTTTGTTTTCACCTTTCAATGCAGCGGCAAGACTGTCGGCGGTGCTGGTAGCTTGCGCTACAACCGGAGCAGCGGTGCTGTCAACAGCTACACTGTCAGCAGGTGCTTCATTAGCTAAAATGTTACGCAGTTTGTTATCAGCTGCTTGCAGATAAGGTGCAACATCCTTTGCGTTGTATGTTTCCCAAAACTCCAGATTAGCGGAACCTTGAAGTAATTTTCTTACACGTTCCGGTTCCTTGATACCCGGAAGCTCCACCATGATACGTCCCATCTTGTCTTCCAGACTTTGGATGTTGGGCTGAACCACACCAAAACGGTCGATACGAGTACGGAGTACGTTGTATGAGTTGTCAACGGCGGCTTTTACTTCCGTGCGCAGTACTTTTTCTACTTCCGCATCGGAGGTCTTTTGATTAACTTTGTCTTTTAACTGTTGAGTGGCGAAAAGCTCGGAAAGACGTGCGTCCGGAGCAATTTTGTGATACTCTCTCACAAACAACGTAATGACGTCGTCCTGGCTGCTAATAGCCTGTTTGGCAGCATTTGCCAATGCTTGATTGAATGCTTCGTCGGGTTTGTTGTCCGCCAATGCTTTGATTACATCGGGAACGGAAACTTCGAGGATGACGTTCATACCACCCTTTAAGTCCAAACCTAAACTGATTTCCATCTCTCGGCACTGTTTCAGTGTCCAATTGCCGAAGAATACTTTCTCATTAGCCAGAGAATCCAGGTAGTCCTGCTCTACTTTCACATCGCCTTTTGCAAACTCTTTAGCCTTATTGGTATAATGGCGAGTCACAAAAGAAAAGGAGAGATAGAACACACACACCAGTGTGAGCAATACCGCAAAAACCTTTACAAATCCTTTGTTTTGCATGTTACTTTTAGTTTATTATGATTACTTTTTTAATTAATTTCTGTTGCGTACAAGGCTGCAAATATAGTTTTTTTTTCACATTCGGAAGTAAAAGGAACTCAAATATTTGCACATGATAAAGAATTAACTCCCTCCGTATAGGAATGTTTTTACTTCATTCCGCGATTTTTTAACATCGGTTCCAGTTGTGGCTCCGTTCCGCGGAAGTTCTTGTAAAGAGTCATCGGATCTTCGCTGTTGCCCTTTTCCAAAACGTTATTCCGGAAGAGGTCGGCTGTCTTTTTGTCAAAGATGCCGTGTTCCTTGAAAGCTTCGAAAGCATCGTTGTCCAATACATTTGCCCACAAATAGCTGTAATAGCCGGCAGCATAACCGCCAATGATATGGTTGAAGTAGGTGGTACGATAGCGTGGAGCTATCTCCGGAATAAGCCCCAGTTTGTCCATGGCCTCTTTCTCATATGCCAATACGTCCAGGTTCTGGGTATTTGTCAGGTTGTGCAGATTCATATCCAGAATGGCAGCAGCCAGTAATTCGGTGGTCATGAAACCTTGGTTGAAGGTTTTCTGATTCAGAATCTTTTCAATAAGGCTGTCGGGGATAGTTTCACCGGTTTGATAATGTTTGGCATACATTTTCAATACTTCAGGTTCGGTAGCCCAATGCTCATTGATTTGCGAAGGTAACTCAACGAAGTCGCGTGCTACGTTTGTGCCGGAAATACCTTTATAGTTGCATTTTGTCAGCAATCCGTGCAGGGCATGGCCAAATTCATGGAACAGTGTTTCCACTTCGTCAATAGTCAGCAATGAAGGCATATCGCCTACGGGCTGTGTGAAGCTGCATACATTGCATACCAACGGGCGGATGGCACCTTGTTGTTCGCGATAGTTGCTCATCCATGCACCGCCGCTCTTGCCCGGACGGGGGAAATAATCTACGTAGAAAACACCCAAGTGTGAGCCATCTGCATCTTTCACTTCGAAAACTTCTACATCAGGGTGGTATACGGGGATACCTTCCAATTTCGTTAAAGTGATCCCATAAAGCTTATTAGCTACAGCGAAAGCGCCTTCGCGTACATTTTCTAACTTAAAGTAAGGTTTGATTTCGTCTTCTTCCAGATTGTATTTCTCTTTGCGGAGTTTTTCTGTATAGAACCACCAGTCCCACGCTTCCAGTTTTTCACCTTTGCCTTCTTTATCCATTATTTTCTGCAATTCAACAGCTTCGGCTTTTGCTTTTGGCAATGAATAGCTCCACAGGTTGTTTAAGAAGTCCATAACGGCTGTGGCATTTTTAGCCATCGTATTATCCAAAACAAAATTGGAATAACAGTCGAAGCCCAGTAATTGCGCTTTTTCCAGACGCAGTTTTACGATGTCTGTAATATTCTTCTTGTTGTCGTTCTTGTCATTGTTGTTGCCGCGGTTGATGTAGGCCTTGTACATTTGTTCGCGTAACGGACGATTTTCAGAGTATTGCAGGAATGGAAGACGACTGGCATTACCCAATGTGAACAGCCATTTGCCTTCTTGTCCGTCTTCTTTTGCTTTTTCAGCGGCGCTTTGACGGAACCAGTCGGGCAGTCCGGCTAGATCTTCTTCCTTGTCTATATAAAGTTTGAAAGCGTTGTTCTCATTCAGCACATTATCACTGAATTTGATACCTAATGTAGACAGTTCTTTGTTGACTTCGCGCAAGCGTGCCTGTTTTTCAGGGGATAAGTTTGCACCGGAACGGACAAAACCTTTGTAGGTTTCTTCCAGCAGGCGTTGTTGTTCGGTAGTCAGTCCCAATGCATCTTTCTGTTGGTATACAGCATCAACCTTCTTGAAAAGATCCTGATTCAGTGAGATATTATCACTATGTTCGGACAATGTCGGGGCGAGTTTAATAGATAATTCTTTCAGATCATCTGTTGTTTCTGCTTCCGTCATGTTATAAAAGATGGCGCTAACCCGGTCCAGTATCGGGGAACTATTGTCAAGAGCAACAATTACATTTTCAAAGGTTGGCGCTTCGGAGTTGTTCACTATTGCATCGATATTTGCATTTTGCTCTTCAATGCCTTTCAGAAAGGCAGGTTCATAATGTTCCAGTTTGATTTTATCGAAAGGCGGTACGCCATGTTCGGTTTGGAACTCAGTCAGGAACGGATTAGTTTCCGTCTGTGTGGTACAGGAGTACATCATACAACTTGTAGCTAAAATAAAAATACACTTCTTAAACATAAGTTTTAAGTATTAGGTATAAAGTATTAATTATTGATTCGTTTTCAATCTTTTTTCTTCAGATAACACCAGATTGGATAATGGTCGGATTCTTTTATAGAACGGTCCACCGTACAGTTATAAGGTTTAAGGTTTTTGCTTGCCAAGATATTGTCTATCCGGAAATAGAATTTATTTTGATTATAAGAGATACCTAGCCCGCGGCCGGACTTGGTAAAAGCATCATTTAATCCTTTTTCAATGACCCGGTGTGCATAGGAAATGGGAGTATCGTTAAAGTCGCCGCAGACAATGATATAAGGGTATCGTGACGCTGCGATTTCCTGAGCGATACTGTCTGCTTGTGGGGCACGAATGGCGGATGCTTCTGCTAGCTTGCGGATGAGCAGGCGTGCACCGCTTTTAACTTTTTCCGTTTCAGGAGATTTGAGCATACTTTCGTAGACTACTTTGTCTTCTTTAGTCAGCTTGTTAGATTCCAGATGATTGTTGATGAGCATTACGGTATCTTCTCCCATTTTCAGTTCATAAACCACTGAACCGTTGTATTCACTGGCATAGTCCAGTGTACGGGATGAAAGAATAGGGAATTTAGAGTAGCAGGCTATCCGGTTGGTGTGGCCTTTTCCACTTCCTCTTCCCACTATCTGGATGTTATGATAGGGATAATCTTTTAAAGCCTTTTCCACATCTTTCTGGCTGAGATACCGGGGAGATTCTATCGTTTGGTATTCTTGCAGGCATAAGATATCTGCTCCGCTGTTCTTCAGGTAATTCAGAATGAGATTCTCGCCATCTTTTTTGACGGCTCCGTCGAAGCCCATGATGTTATATGACAAAACCTTGAAACTGTTTTCGGGTAATTTGCTTGTGTGGAGATTGAGCGGGAAATAAGTCCGTATTTGTGAATAGCATAAAAGAAGTGCTACCAGTGGAAAAAGTGCAAACTTATACTTTTGGATAATAAGCCAAAAAATGAAAAAGCAGATGTTTATCACCAGGAAAATAGGAAATGTCAGCCCGAAGCAGGATTCTACGGGGTGAGCAACCGGCTTGATGTGCGGGCTGTAAGCGGTGAGAAGCAGCAAGCTTATAAAGAAAATATTAACCGCTAAAATCAGATAGGCTACGAATTTACCAATATGCTTTATTCCCATTTTTCTGTACTATCGTTTGCTCGCATCGAAAAGACTTTTCTTTTCTTCTGTGGTCAGGCTTTCATATCCTGATTTTTTCAGTTTATCGAGGATACGGTCTATTTCTTCGGATTGAGATTTCTTGCGGGCGTTGTAGTCATAGTCTTTCTGACGGCTGTTACCATAGTGAACTTTCATCTTCGGTTTGCGGGGCTTGAAGCTGAACAGTGAAACGATAGCATCTAGAATTTTGTTAATCCAGGCAGTGATATCTTTTCCTTTACTGAGTCCGGCAGCAAACCAGAGTCCGGCCAATGCACCACCCAGGTGGGCAATATGTCCGCCCGCATTGCTGGATGTAATGAACAGTAAATCTGTACCGATAACAATCAGTGCCAGATATTTCAACCGTATCGTACCAAAGAGGAACAGCCGGATGGGGTAGTTAGGTTCGCGGTACGCTGTAGCAGCTACGATGGCAAGCACGGAAGCGGATGCCCCCAACATGAATGAATAATCGACCATCGGGCGGAAATACGGGAAGATATTAAAGGCTGCCATGTACAATAATCCACCGCAAATACCTCCTAAGATATACGCCCCGCGCAGATGTTTGGCCGAGAAGAACATTAGGAATAGTGCTCCGAACCAGTATAGCCACAACATGTTGAACAGGATATGTAAAAATCCTGCATGCATAAACATATATGTGAACAGTGACCATGGCTGTATGATGAACTGTGTGAGTGAAGCTGGCAATTCCAGCCATTCAAACACACCGCCGAGGCTGCGATTGAATAATTGCAGAATTACCTCCGTCAGCGTAGTGACTACAAAAACAGCTACGTTGATATAAATCAGCTGGATATAAATATTCCCTCTGCGAAAAGCTTCTTTAAGGTCAGTTATAATAGTACCCATTTCCTCTATCTTTTTTTCTCCAGTACATTATCAGTATAAAACCGAATATCATACCACCCAAGTGTGCGAAGTGCGCTACATTGTCGTTAGGATTGTTGGCAAAACCAGCGTACAGTTCAATCAGTGCATATCCGATAACAAAGTATTTGGCTTTTATCGGAAACGGCAACGGAAATATGAATAGCGGCTGGTTGGGGAACAACATTCCGAAGCCCAGCAAAATGGCATACACGGCTCCTGAAGCTCCTACGGTAACTCCGTTTAAGAGAGCATTCAGATTTGCCATGGGCGGATAGGTGTAATTCATATTATCCCGTATGATTTGAGCGCCTTCCTGATATACGGTGTTAATCATTTCCGGACTCATTCCGGTCTTTGCAGCCTGAATGCGTATGTAGGTTACCAGCATGCTGATTAAGCCTGCACCTATACCACATATCATATAGTAAGATAAAAAACGTTTGGGTCCCCATACTTGTTCGAGTATGCGACCAAACATCCACACGGCAAACATGTTAAAGAAAAGATGTGTGAAACCTCCATGCATGAACATGTATGTGATAAGTTGCGCTACGTTAAAGTCATCGGCAAGAAAGAAATGAAGTCCCAGATAACGGGCTAAATCAAGATGATAACTTTGAGCAACAATGGTCGCAAGAAAGACCAGTACATTAATGATTAATAGGTTCTTAGTAACTGTTGGTATAGCATTCATAATCTGTTATTTCGTTCAATGAGTCGCAAAAATACGAATAAATTCTGTTCTATAACAGAAAAAGGCCTTTCTATTCTTTATTTTTCGCCAAAATCCAATCTTTTTTTAATGTTTTTATTTGATATTCAGAAATATTGCTCTATTTTTGTAGAGGTTTGTGAATGACTAATGCGGATATCTTTTGTGTAACATATTAATTATTTAATTTTAGTATTATGAATAAGTCAGAACTTATCAACGCTATGGCGGCAGAGTCCGGTTTGACAAAAACGGATTCTAAGAAAGCATTAGATGCTTTCATGGCAGCAATCACGAAAGCCCTAAAGGCTGGTGACAAAGTATCATTGGTTGGCTTCGGTACGTTCGTTGTAGCAGAGAGAGCAGCACGTCTGGGCATTAATCCTTCTACCAAACAGAGCATTACGATTCCTGCAAAGAGAGTTGCTAAGTTTAAACCTGGTATGGAGTTGACTTTGGCCATCGAATAAAGGAAGGCTATGAATGAAAAATAGAAAAGGAGGCGCTATGAGGTGTCTCCTTTTTTATTATCCGTACAGATGCAACGCGTAATTCGCCAAAATATAGTATCTTTGCACCCGGAAAATACTTTTAAATCATGAATATAGAAGATAAACTGGTAGCGTCCGTCATCAACGGACTGAAAGCGCTGTATGGACAGGACGTGCCTGCCGCACAGGTGCAACTGCAAAAAACCAAGAAAGAATTTGAGGGACACCTCACGCTGGTAGTTTTTCCTTTCCTGCGCATGTCGAAGAAAGGACCGGAGCAGACAGCACAGGAGATTGGCGAATACCTGAAAGCTAACGAGCCTTCGATAGCTGCATTCAATGTGATCAAAGGTTTCCTGAACCTGACTATCGCTTCTTCCGCCTGGATTGAATTGTTGAATGACATTCATGTTGATAAGCAATACGGTATTGTTGCTGCCACGGATAATTCTCCGTTGGTGATGATCGAATACTCTTCACCCAATACCAACAAACCACTTCACCTGGGACATGTACGTAATAATCTTCTGGGTAATGCTTTAGCCAACATTGTGATGGCAAATGGCAATAAAGTGGTAAAAACAAATATTGTCAACGATCGTGGTATTCATATTTGTAAGTCCATGCTGGCCTGGTCCAAATATGGTAACGGTGAAACACCCGAATCATCCGGAAAGAAGGGGGACCACTTGGTAGGCGATTATTACGTAGCTTTTGATAAGCACTATAAAGCTGAAGTGAAGGAATTGATGGCTAAATTTCAGTCTGAAGGTGCGACGGAAGAAGAAGCTAAAGCAAAGGCTGAAGCCGCTTCTCCTCTAATGAATGAAGCCCGCGAAATGCTGGTGAAGTGGGAAGCTAATGATCCGGAAGTGCGTGCGCTTTGGGCTAAAATGAACAACTGGGTGTATGAAGGTTTTGATGAAACTTACCGTAAAATGGGTGTAAGTTTTGACAAAATATATTATGAGTCAAATACCTATCTTGAAGGGAAAGAGAAGGTGATGGAAGGTCTTGAAAAGGGGTTCTTCTATAAAAAAGAAGATGGTTCCGTATGGGCTGACCTTACTGCTGAAGGTTTGGATCATAAGTTGTTACTACGTGCTGACGGGACTTCTGTTTATATGACTCAGGATATAGGTACAGCTAAATTACGTTTTGCTGATTATCCTATTGACAAGATGATTTATGTAGTAGGCAACGAACAGAACTATCATTTCCAGGTGCTTTCCATTCTGCTTGACAAGCTTGGATTTGAGTGGGGAAAGAGTCTCGTACATTTCTCTTATGGTATGGTAGAATTGCCCGAAGGTAAGATGAAAAGCCGCGAAGGCACAGTGGTAGATGCTGATGATTTGATGGAAGAAATGATTAGTACTGCCAAAGAAACTTCTAATGAATTGGGCAAGCTGGATGGCTTGTCTCAGGAAGAAGCTGACAATATCGCTCGTATTGTTGGTTTGGGCGCCTTGAAATATTTCATCCTCAAGGTAGATGCCCGTAAGAATATGACGTTCAATCCGAAAGAGTCAATTGACTTTAATGGAAATACAGGTCCGTTCATTCAATATACGTACGCGCGTATTCAATCTGTAATGCGTAAGGCTGCTGAAGCCGGTATTGTAATTCCGGCTGAAATTCCTGTTGGTATTGAGTTGAGTGAGAAAGAAGAAGGCCTTATTCAGATGGTAGCCGACTTTGCTGCTGTAGTGAAGCAGGCAGGTACGGATTACAGTCCTTCTATTATTGCCAACTATACTTATGACCTGGTGAAAGAATACAATCAGTTCTATCATGATTTTAGTATTCTGCGTGAAGAGAATGAGGCTGTGAAAGTTTTCCGTCTCGCTTTGTCGGAAAACGTAGCGAAGGTAGTTCGCATCAGCATGGGCTTGCTGGGTATTGAAGTGCCGGATAGAATGTAAAAACAGCTATCTATAAAAATAATCAGCCCCGGAATGTATTGGTCATTCCGGGGCTGGGCACTATAAAATATTTTGTGTAAATGGAAAATACGGGATTCAGGTTGAGTT
>ENA-UOJF01000718-UOJF01000718.1-human-gut-metagenome-genome-assembly--contig:-P74-NODE-718-length-27172-cov-26.912933_pt1 | contig 27172 bp, 27 predicted proteins | sample MGYA00242344_ERZ723891 | MGnify/ENA metagenome assembly ERZ723891 | reverse complement strand
GGCCGAATGGCCGGCGCTTTTTTGCGCACTTTTTTCGAGGGCCTGGATATAAAATGCAGCCTTGCGGCATACGCTCTTTTGAACGACTGGGATGGGGAGGGCTATGGAGTGGAGAAGAGGCGATTGTCGGTGAGGCCGATCATGCTCGGCTTGGCGACGGCGATGGGTGCATATCTGGTGCTGCTGACGCTTGCGGCCTATCTGACGGTGAGCGGCAGACTGGATGAGGTGCGAATAGGGCAAGCGGTATGGGCGTGTGCCTGCCTTTCGGCCTTCGGCGGTGCAATGATGACATTGCGAGGGAAACGAGAGGTGGCGGCGCTGCCGCTGCTTGCTGCTGCGGCGTTCTGGGTATGCGTGTCGCTGTTCGGACTGCTCGCATCGGATGCGCCGGACCTGAATGGGGTGCTGGGGCTGCTCACGGCGTCTGCACTTGGCGGGCTGCTTGCGGCGGGACTTGCGCGGCGGGAGAAGGGAAAACGGGCAAAGCGACATAAAACGCCTCGTTCCCGACGGTAAACATAAAGATCGAAAAACGGCACATTCTGCGCGGCGTGAACGGATTGCACAAATATGGCCTGGTGGGGAATGAGGACGGCCTGAAAGACGGTTTCCAGATTTGGTAAACAGCGGTTTTTCACGATACCATATCTTGTTCCGAAAAAGCTCGGTGTACGAAGTTTACATAATGGTGTTTACATAATATTTTGACATAATTGACAAAATTCGGGAAATTGAGGAAATCCGCTTGCGAAACGGGGGCAAATAGCCTATATTTATAAGTGCTTTCGCTCCCTCGCTTTTTGCGCCCTGCGAATTTCCTCGGCGGAAAACAGTGAGGGATTTACATTGAAGCAAAGACGAACGGCGGCGCGTCTGCGATGCGTCAGTCTGCGAAAAATACCGCTTTCCATGCTGGCGCTTGCCGCTTTTTTTCTTCTCGGCGCGGTCCTCGGCGGCATGGTCGCCGCGCGCGGCGCGTCGGCAATGGGCGGCGAGCTGCGCCGATATCTTGAGGGCTACCTTGCCCTGCGCATCGAGGGCGCGCCCTCCTCCGCGGCGGTCTGGCAGACGATGGTCTGCTTTTTCCGTGCGAGCGTGGCGGTGTTCCTGCTGGGCTTTGCCTCCGTCGGCGTGGCGCTCATTCCGGCGGTGTGTGCTGCTCAGGGCTTCCTGTACGCCTATTCGCTTCTTTGCTTCGCCTCGGGTCTGGGGCAGGATGGATTTTTCCTGCTGCCTGTTCTCTTCGCGCTGCGGCTGATGCTTGTGCTGCCCTGCACGCTGCTGCTCGGCAGCGCCGCGTGGGAGACCTCGCGCGGTCTTGCGGCCTTATCGGTCGGCGGCGGAAAGCGGGCGAAGGGCGTGACCTACGGAAAGCGGTATTGGTCCCGTTTCGGGATCGCGTGTGTGTGTTTATTTTTTGGCGCGGCGCTGGAGCTGTGGTTCATTCCACGCATCCTGTCGCTTTTGCTGCGCTGATCTTACGGAAGGAGGTGTGCCGAATGGCGTCCGATTATCTGAAGCTCTATGAGGATTATCTGCGCGAGGAAAAGCACGCCTCCGAAAATACGCTCAGCTCCTATCTTCGCGACCTGCGCCAGTTTTCCGAGCACCTTGCCGCCCAGCGGGTGACCGATCTGCGCAAGGTCAAGACCGCCGCCATCAGCGACTACGTCGCGTGGATGGGCGGCAAGGGGAAGTCCGCCGCGACGGTCACGCGCGCGCTGGCCTCCATCAAGTCCTTTTATGCCTTCCTTGCTGAGCGCGGCGAGATCAAGACCAATCCCGCCAAGGGCGTCGCTGCCCTCAAGGTCGAGCGCAGGTTCCCGGAGATCCTGACCGGCAAGGAGGTCGAGCTGTTCCTCGACCAGCCCCGGTGCGTGGACGCCAAGGGCTACCGCGATCACGCGATGCTCGAGCTGCTCTACGCCACCGGCATCCGCGTGAGCGAGCTCATCTCGCTCGACGAGAGCGACTGCAGCCTTTCCGCCGGCTTCATCCGCTGCGAGAGCAAGGGCAAGGAGCGCATCATTCCGCTCTATCCCGCTGCGGTCAAGGCACTTTCGGATTACATCAAGGATGTCCGCCCTCAGCTGCTGGCCGATCCCGAGGAGACGGCGCTGTTCGTCAACATGAACGGCGAGCGCATGAGCCGTCAGGGCTTTTGGAAGATCGTCAAGCACTATCAGGAGATGGCGCAGATCGACAAGGACATCACGCCGCACACGCTGCGCCACTCGTTCGCGGTGCATCTGCTGGAAAACGGCGCAGACCTGCGCGCCATTCAGGAAATGCTGGGCCATGCGGACATTTCCTCCACACAGATCTACACCCACGTTGTGAAAAAACAGCTGCGGGACATCTATCAGAAGGCGCACCCGCGCGCGTAATAGAAAAAGGAAACGGGAAGGACGCTTCGGCGTCCTTCTCTTTTTGCCCTCCGGCGCAATGCACCGCTCCCAGCGCGGGCGCATAGTATGCTGCGAGGAGGGGAGAGTATGGAACGCTATTTACTGGTCGCACGCTCCATCACGCACGCCCAGCAGATGATGAAGGTCCTGGACCGTGCGGGCATCCGCACGCGGGTGCTGCGCGCGAGCGCCGAGCTGACGGGCCGTGGCTGCGGCTACACGCTGGAGGTCGCGGAGCGGAATTACGCCGCCGCCATCCGCCGCCTGCAGGACGCGCAGGTCGAGCCGGTCAAGATCGTTCGGAGGTAGGGCCATGATCTATCTGGACTCCGCCGCGACGACCTTCCAAAAGCCCCTGAGCGTTTCCTATGCGATGCAGAGGGCCATGCGCACCATGTCCTCGCCGGGGCGCGGCGGCTATGCCGCGGCCAGAGCGGCGGAGGAGACGGCCTTCCGCTGCCGAAGCCTTGCCGCCGAGCTGTTCGGTGTACCCTCGCCGGAACAGGTCGTCTTTGCCTCCAACGCGACGCACGCCCTGAACATTGCCATCCGTTCGCTCGTGCCGGAGGGCGGGCGCGTCGCCGTCTCCGGCTATGAGCACAACGCCGTCACGCGGCCGTTGCACGCGCTGGGCGCGAGGATCAAGGTCGCCGCTTCGCCGCTCTTTGACCGCGCCGCGCTGCTGCGCGCCTTTGAAAACAGCATCTCGCCGGAGCTTGACGCCGTCGTCTGCACGCACGTCTCCAATGTGTTCGGCTTCGTTCTGCCGATCGAGGAGATCGCTGCGCTCTGCCGCGCGGAGGGAGTTCCCCTGATCGTGGACGCCTCGCAGTCCGCGGGCATCCTGCCGTTCGAGCTGGACACGCTCGGCGCGGCCTTTATCGCCATGCCGGGACACAAGGGGCTTTACGGCCCGCAGGGGACGGGACTTCTGCTGTGTGCGCACGACGCCGCACCGCTCCTCTACGGCGGCACGGGCAGCGCGTCGCTCGAGCAGACCATGCCGGACTTCCTGCCGGACCAGCTGGAGGCCGGTACGCACAATATGCCCGGCATCGCGGGTCTGGAGGCCGGACTGCGCTTCGTGCGGGAAAGACGGGAGCGTATCGAGCGCCACGAGCGCGCGCTGATCGCGCGGGCCGCCGCTGCGCTGCGCGGAATGGACGGCGTTACGGTCTATGCCGCGCGGGACGCCGCGGAGCAGGTCGGGGTGCTGTCCTTCAACCTGGATGGCAGGGAGCCGGAGAAGACCGCGGACGCGCTGGCGCAGCGGGGCTTTGCCCTGCGCGGCGGGCTGCACTGCGCGCCCTACGCCCACCGCACGGCGGGAACGCTGCCGAACGGAACGGTGCGCCTGAGCGTATCCACCTTCACCTCGGCGGCGGATATCGACGCCTTTGCCCATGTGCTGCAGAGCATCGTGCGCGGCTGAAGGCTGCGCTGCACAAATTCATGGAAAATTCATGCTCTTTCGGTTGCTTTTTTTTGCGGATTATATTAGAATATGAATAACTATTGCTTAAGAGGGATATGCCATGGAATTTGTGATGACCATACTCGAGGGCGCGTGGCGTTATGTGACGACCATCCGCATCGCGGACTATCTGGATATCGCGCTGATGGCCTATTGCTGCTATCTGCTGCTCCGCCTCGTGCGCAGCACTCGCGCGGAGAGCTTGGTCAAGGGCATCATGGTGTTTCTGCTGGCGCTGTGGATCTCGCATGTATTCAAGCTCAATGGCATTTACTTTATCCTCAACCACATGCTTGATGTCGGCATCCTCGCACTGATCGTCCTCTTCCAGCCGGAGATTCGCCGCATTTTAGAGCAGGTCGGCTCGAGTAAGCTGCGCTCGTTCATTCCCTTTGCCGCAAAGCAGCAGTCGAGCGCCATTGAAAACGCCATCGCGCAGACGGTGCTCGCCTGCACCGAGATGTCCAAGACCCGCACGGGCGTGCTGATCGTCTTTGAGCGTGAGATCAACCTCGACGAGATGGCGCGCACCGGCACCATCGTGGACGCGCAGGTGAGCAGCGAGCTGCTGAAAAACATCTTCTTCGTCAAGGCCGCGATGCACGACGGTGCGGTCATCATCCGCGACGGGCGCATCCTGGCGGGCGGCTGTATGCTGCCGCTGTCGAAGAATGTGAACCTCAGCCGCGACCTCGGTATGCGCCACCGCGCGGGCATTGGCATGAGCGAAAATTCCGACGCCGTGGTCGTCATCGTCTCGGAGGAGACGGGCACCATCTCCGTCGCCATCGGCGGACTGCTCAAGCGTCACCTCAAGCCGGAGACGCTCGAGAAGCTGCTCATCAACGAGCTCATGCCGCAGACAGAGGAACCGGGAGCGGACAAGCCGCAGCTGCATTTGCCGCGTATCCTGAAAAAGCGGAAGGAGGACGACGAAGAAAATGGAGCAAACTAAAGGCCGCAGGGCGTTTTGCATCGGCTTGTCGATCCTCATTGCGCTGCTCGTTTGGTTCTACGCCAACGACGACACGGAGATCGAGATCTCCGTCAACGATGTGCCGATAGAATTTACCAACGAAGACACCACGCTGGCGGATAAGGGGCTCATGCTTCTCTCGAACGAGGAGGAGACGATCGACCTCAAGCTGAGTATGCCGCGCAGCACCTACTTCAAGCTCGACCCCGGCAAGATCCGCATCGTGGTCGATCTCAGCTCGGTCACAACGACCGGCACACAGACGATCACCTACAGCGTGCTCTATCCGCGCGGGCCGCGCGGCGAGCTGCTTTCGAGCAGCATCACGCAGAAAGAGCCGACCGTCCGCTCGACCACCATTGAGATCGGCGAGCTGTTCCGCAAGAATGTGGAGATCCGCTGCAAGGTCGTCGGCAACGTGGCGGAGGGCTATATCGCCGGCACGGTCCGTATGCTGCCCGAGACGCTTGAGGTGCGCGGCCAGCAGGTCGACATCATGCAGGTGAGCTACGCGCAGGTCACGCTGAACATTGAAAACGCGACCTCCACGGTCGTGGAGCTGCTGGGCTTTGAGCTGTACGATTTCAGCGACCAGCTCATCCGCTCGAACCGCATCCATCCGGCCAGCGAGAGCATCCAGGTGACGATGCCGGTGATGACGGTCAAGGAGGTCCCGCTCACGGTCGAATTTGTCGAAACGCCCGGCTCGCGGCTCGAGAACGTCAAGTGGGCGCTGACGCCGATCGACACGATCACGCTCTCGGGCGACGCCTCGACGATGGCTGCCATCGACGAGATCAAGCTCGATACGCTCTCGCTCGCCGATCTCAAGGCGGCGGAGACCTTTACCTACGATATTCCGCTTCCTGACGGCGTGGACAATCTCAGCGGCGTGACGAGCGTGACGCTGACCATCCTGTTCGACGACATCGACTCCCTGACGGTGGACGCCACGCAGTTCGGCTACGAGAACCTGACGACCGAGCGTGATGTGACGGTCGTGACCTCGACGCTGAGCGTGACGCTGCGCGGCACGAGCACGGCGCTCGCGCAGGTGAATGAAGAAAACCTCCGCGTGGTGGCGGACCTGACGAACGTTTCCGACGCGGACGGCGTCTATACCGTCCCTGCAACGGTTTATGTGGACGGGCTGGACGTCGGCGCCGTCGGCAGCTATCAGGTGACCGTGCGTTTGAGCGGCGGAGCGGAAAACAGTACAGAGCATAACTGAAGGAGAACCTATGACCCAGATAGCAACGGTTGAAAAAATATTGCGCGGAGGCAGGGCGGAGATCTCCGTTCCCCGCAAGTCCGCCTGCGGACACGACTGCGAGAGCTGCTCGGGCTGCGGGATGCAGGGCTCGTCCACCCATGCGGTGGCGCTCAATCCCATCGGCGCGCAGGCGGGACAGAAGGTCGTGGTCGAGAGCAGCAACAAGCGGCTCTATGGCGTGATGCTGCTGGTCTACGCGGTGCCCATCGTGTTGTTTCTGATCGGCTACTTTGCCTCCTATGCGCTGACCTCTGAAGGCCTGCGCTATGCCGTCGCCATTGCGGCGTTCTGCCTCGGCATCGTGCCGGCGATCCTCTACGACCGCAAGCTGAAGCGCGAGGGCGGGCTGGCGTTCACCATCATACGAACCCTGTAGCGCAGATATGTTCGGCTACGTTCTGCCCTCGCGGGATCGGCTCGACGAGCGGGAACGCGAGCGCTTCCGCGCCGTCTACTGCGGACTGTGCCACACGCTCCGGGAGCGCTACGGCTTTGCCGCGAGCCTCCTGCTCAACTACGATTTCACCCTTTTAGCCATTCTGCTCTCAAGCGGAGACGAGGAGTCCTGCACCGTGCGGCGCTGCGCCGTGCATCCCTGTAAGGGCTGCCGCGCACAGACAAGCACGCCGGCGCTCGAGGCTGCGGCGGACCGGACCGTGATCCTCTCCTGGTGGCAGCTGCGGGATCACATCGCCGACCACGGCTTTTGGAGCGGGCTCAAATACCGCTTTGCTTCGCTCTTTCTGCGCGGTGCTTACCGCAGGGCAGGGGAGCGGCTGCCGCACTTCGACGCGGCGGTGCGGCTGCATCTCCAAGCGCTCGCGGCGCTGGAGGATGCGCGCTGCGCCTCCGTTGATATGGCGGCAGAGCCCTTCGCGGCGCTGATGGCGGACGCGGCGGCAGACCTCACGGACGAGAAGCGCCGGCGCATCCTCGGTCAGATCCTCTATCAGCTCGGCCGCTGGATCTACCTCATCGACGCGGCGGACGACCTGAAAAAGGATACCGAAAGCGGGAATTATAACCCACTGCTTTACCGTTATCATACGGAAAACGGCGTTCTCGGCGATGCGGACAGGCTCGCGCTGGCCGAAACGCTGGACGCCTCCATCGAGCGCATGGCGAGCGCCTACGCACTTTACGACTACGGCGTATGGACGCCGATCCTGGACAGTATATTTTATGAGAGCCTTTACGGCATCGGCAAAGCCGTTTTGGACGGGACCTACCGCCGCCGCACGCGGACGCGGTACGGTGAACGCAAGAAGAAAAGCAACGAGGAAGCACTATGAACGACCCCTACAAAGTATTGAACGTCTCGCCCTCCGCATCGGACGAGGAGGTAAAGAAGGCCTATCGTGACCTTGCGCGGAAGTATCATCCCGACAATTATCACGATAACCCGCTTGCCGATCTCGCGCAGGAGAAGATGAAGGAGATCAACGAGGCCTACGAGCAGATCCAGAAGCAGCGCAGGGCGGGCAGCGGCTATGGTGCGCCGCGGCAGAGCTACTACGGCACGACGAGCAACGGCTATTCCAGCGCCGACCCGACCATGCAGCAGATCCGTCTCGCCATCGCCCGCGGCGACATTTCGCAGGCGGAGCGCCTGCTGAACGCGGTCAGCGACCATAATGCCGAGTGGAGTTTCCTCATGGGCAACGTCTGCTACCGCCGCGGCTGGCTGGACGAGGCAAAGCGCTATTTCGAGACGGCCTGCCGGATGGACCCGGAGAATCCCGAGTACCGGCAGGCGCTCGCGGCCTTCAACAACCGCGGCTACCGTCCGCAGGGCTATCAGACCGTTTCCACGAGCTGCGGCAACGATGTCTGCTCAAACTGGTGCCTCGCGGCACTGTGCTGCAATCTTCTCGGCGGCGGAGGCTACTTCTGTCTGCCGTGTATGTTCTGATTTGAATGAGGAGGAGATCACATTGGTCAAAAGCATGACGGGCTACGGAAGAGCCCGCGAAACGCGCAGCGGCCGCGATATCACCGTCGAGGTCCGCTCGGTCAATAACCGCTATCTTGACTGCACCGTCAAGATGCCGCGCGCCTACATCTTCGCTGAAGACGCCGTGAAGGCGCGGGTGCAGAAGGCCGTCTCGCGCGGCAAGGTGGACGTGTTCATCACCATCGACACCTCGGCGGCGGACGAGGCGGTCGTCAAGCTCAACCGCCCGCTCGCGCAGGGCTACTACAAGGCGCTGTGCGAGATCAACGAGGCCTGCGGTCTTGAGAGCGAGATCACCGCGTCGACCATCGCCCGCTTTCCCGACGTCCTGACCGTCACCAAGGCGGAGGAGGACCTGGAGTGCGTCGCCGCCGACCTCTGCGCCGTGCTCGATGACGCGCTTGCCGCGTACAATCGGATGCGCGCGACCGAGGGCGAGCGTCTTGCCGCCGACATTGGCAGCCGGCTCGATACCATCGAGCACATCACCGGCATGGTCGAGGAGCGCTCGCCGCAGACCGTTGCGGAGTACCGCGCGCGCCTGACCGCCAAGATGGAGGAGGTCCTGCAATCGACCACCATCGACGAGGCCCGCATTCTCACCGAGGCCGCCATCTTTGCCGATAAGATCGCCGTCGACGAGGAGACCGTCCGCCTGCGCTCCCACGTTTCTCAGCTGCGTACCATGCTTGTCTCCGACGAGCCGATGGGCCGCAAGATGGACTTCCTCATTCAGGAGGTCAACCGCGAGAGCAATACCATCGGCTCCAAGTGCAACGATATTACCATCGCGCGCGATGTGGTCGCCCTGAAGGCGGAGGTCGAAAAGATCCGCGAGCAGGTGCAGAACATCGAGTGAGGAGGGGACGATGAAGCTCATCAACATCGGCTTCGGCAATCTGGTCTCCGCCGAGCGTGTGCTGGCTATCGTCAGCCCCGACTCCGCGCCGATCAAGCGCCTCATTCAGGAGTCGCGCGAGCGCGGTATGCTGATCGACGCGACCTACGGCCGAAAGACCGCGTCCGTTTTCGTGATGGACAGCGACCATGTGGTGCTCAGCGCCATCGCGGCGGAGAAGCTCGCGCAGCGGCTCGGCCTTGAAATTTTGGGAGGATTGGAAGAAAACGAATGAAAACAGGGAAGACCTTTATCATCTCCGGCCCCTCCGGCGTCGGCAAGAGTACCGTGCTCCGTGAGCTGCTGCGGGATCGCGACGACCTCTATTTTTCGATCTCCGCCACAACGCGCACGCCGCGTGAGGGTGAGATCAACGGCGTTCACTATCATTTCATCAACGTCGATCGGTTCCGTGAAATGATCCAGGAGGATGAATTCCTCGAGTATGCCGAGTATGTCGGCAACTTTTACGGCACGCCCAAGCGCTATGTGGACGAAGCCATGGCGCAGGGGAAGGACGTTATCCTCGATATCGAGGTGCAGGGCGCCCTGCAGGTCATCGGCAAGCGGCCCGATACCGTGCGCATCTTCATCGCCCCTCCCTCGTGGGACGCGCTGGAGCAGCGCCTGACCGGACGCGGGACGGACAGCCCCGAGAAGATCCAGAAGCGCCTTGTCCGCGCCAAGGTCGAGCTTCAGACCGCCGACACCTACGATTACTTTGTCATCAACGACACGGTGGAAAATGCCGTGCGCGAGATCAACGCCATCATGCTCGCCGAGCATTGCCGCCCGAGCGAGCGCATGGAGATATTGCAGTAAGATATCTAATTTAATTTATCAATCATGCCGCGCCGCGGCGAAAGGAAGTATACGACTATGATGCTCTATCCCGCTATGAACACCCTCACCAAGAATGTCCCCAACCGTTACCTGCTGGTCAACGTGGTCGCGCGCCGCGCCCGTCAGATCGCGGAGGACGCCGAGCTGGAGGGGATCCACCTGACCGAAAAGCCCGTTACCGAAGCCATCAATGAGGTCGCCGACGGCGAGATCACCGCGGCGGACATTGATACGCACATCAATAAGTAAGAACGAACGATTCGCCGGAGAGGGGGAGAAGCATGGAACAGCAGATCGCAAGGATCGCCCTCTCCGGCGTACCCTACAGTGCGGACAAGCTGTATTCCTACCTCGTCCCGCCCGAGCTGGCTGACGCCTGCCGCGCGGGCGTTCGTGTGAGCGTACCGTTTGGCCGCGGCAACCGCCGCACCGAGGGCTTTGTGCTCGAAACGCTGTGCGAAGCGGCGGACAAGCCGCTCAAGCCGGTCTTTACCGTGCTGGACGAGCAGCCGCTGCTCGACGCGTCCCTGCTGCGCCTTGCCAAATGGATGAAGGCGCGCTATTTCTGCACGGTCTACGACGCGCTCAAGACCATTCTGCCCGCGGGCATCTGGTTCCGCTACCGCGAGACCTACCGCTTAGCAGACGGTGTACAGGAGAGCGACTTGTCAGCGCTTGCCGCGGCGAACCGAACGGATAAGCTGCTGCTCGAGACCATCACCGCCCGCGGCGAGCTGGAGCGCAGCGAGCTCGAGGAGCTCGGCGGCGCGCAGACGATGAAGCGGCTCAAGCTCCTGTGCGAGCAGGGCGTGCTGTACTCCGAGACGATGGCCATCCGGCAGATCAGCGACAAGTCGGTGCGTATGGTGAGCCTTGCCGTGAGCGCGGAGGACGCGCTCGCCGCGGTCGAGCCAAAACGCCGCAGCGCGCCGCTGCGCTATGCGGCAGTCGAAATGCTCTGCGCGCAGGGCACGCTCTCCTCGTCGGATATCTGCTACTATACCGGCGCGTCGCTGCAAACGCTGCGCGGGCTGGAAAAGGCGGGCATCGTCTCCTTTGCCAAGCAGGAGGTCCTGCGTGTCAGCAGGCACGAGCCCGTTGAGATGGCCCTGCCCATCGTGCTCAACGACGAGCAGCAGCAAGCCTTTGACGGACTGCTGCCGCTCATTGCCCGCCGCGAGGCGGGAGCGGCGCTGCTGCATGGCGTGACCGCCAGCGGCAAGACGCAGGTGTATATCCGCCTCATTGAGGAAACATTGGCGATGGGCCGCACGGCGATGCTGCTCGTGCCGGAGATCGCGCTCACGCCGCAGATGATGGCGAAATTTACCGCCTATTTCGGCGAGAACGTCGCCATGCTCCACAGCGGACTTCAGCTGACGGAGCGCTACGACCAGTGGAAGCGCATCCGCCGCGGCGACGTGCGGGTCGTGCTCGGCACGCGCAGCGCGGTGTTCGCGCCGCTGCCGGATCTCGGACTTATCATCATGGACGAGGAGCAGGAGCCGACCTACTGCTCGGAGAACCCGCCGCGCTACCATACGCGCGATGTCGCGCAGTTCCGCTGCGCGCAGAGCGGCGCGCTGCTGCTGCTCGGCTCGGCGACGCCGACGGTCGAGACAATGTATTACGCGCGGGAAGGGCACTATCAAGTTTTTCCACTTTACAGACGCTACAATGAAAAAGCGCTCCCCGAGGTGTTCATCGCCGATTTGCGCGACGAGCTTCGCGCGGGGAACGAGACCGCCGTCAGCGAACCGCTCCGCTCCGCGCTGGAGGAAAATCTCGCCCGCGGCGAGCAGAGCATTCTCTTTCTCAACCGCCGCGGCAGCAGCCGGATGCTGCTGTGCGGTGAGTGCGGCGAGGTGCCCGAGTGCCCGCGCTGCAGCGTTCCGATGACCTATCACAGTGCGAACGGACGGCTGATGTGCCATTACTGCGGCCACAGTGAGCCGGCCTATGACCGCTGCCCGCAATGCGGCGGCATCATGAAGCACATCGGCACCGGCACGCAGAAGGTCGAGGAGGAGCTGCACGCTCTGTTTCCTGGAGCGAAGGTCCTGCGTATGGACACCGACACGGTCGGCGCGTCGCATGGGCACGAAAAGCTCCTGCGGCAGTTTGAAGAAGAAAAGATCCCGATCCTGCTCGGCACCCAGATGGTCGCCAAGGGCCTGGATTTTGAGAACGTCACGCTGGTCGGCGTCCTCTGCGCCGACGTCTCGCTCTATATCGACAACTACCGCGCGCCGGAGCGCACGTTCAGCCTGCTCTCGCAGGTCGTGGGCCGCGCGGGCCGCGGCAGCAAGCAGGGCAGAGCGATCATTCAGACCTTCACGCCGGAAAACGAGGTCATCCGCGCGGCGGCCGCACAGGATTACGACGCGTTCTACGAAAGCGAGATCCGGATGCGGCGCCTGCGCCGCTATCCGCCGTTCGCCGACCTCTTCTCCTTTACCGTGACCGGCGCGGACGAGAGCCGCGTCATCCGCGCGGCAAAGGCGCTGCGCGACGCGCTCGGCTACGCCGTCGAACGGCGCGAGGAGCTCAAGCCGCTGAGCATCGAGGTGCTCGGTCCTGCCGGGGCGAGCGTGGTGAAGGTCAACAACCGCTACCGCTACCGAGTTTTTCTCGTCGGCAAGGGCTGTCCGGCGCTGCGCCGTCTGGTGGCGGAATATCTCTATGCGTTTTATCAACACAAGGAAAACCGCGGTCTCGACATTTTTGCCGACTGCAATGCGATACAATAGGAGGAACTGCTATGGCCATTCGTGAGATCAGAAAAAAGGGCGACCCGTGTTTGGAGAAGGTCTGCCACCCGGTGACGGAATTCAATGAGCGTCTGCACCTGCTGCTGGACGATATGCGTGAAACGCTGGAGGAGTCCGGCGGCGTCGGGCTTGCCGCGCCGCAGGTCGGCATCCTGCGCCGCGTGTGCATCGTGGAGGACAGCGAGGGCGAGATCATCGAGCTCGTGAACCCCGAGATCGTCAAGGCTGAGGGCGAGCAGACCGGCTTGGAGGGCTGCTTGAGCCTGCCCGGACGCTGGGGCATTGTCACCCGTCCCTACACCGTGCGCGTGCGTGCGCAGGACCGCGATGGCGCGGCCTTCGAGGTCGAGGATGAGGACATCACCGCCCGCTGCTTCTGCCACGAGATCGAGCATCTGGACGGACACCTGTTCAGCGAGCACTGCGACCGTCTGCTCACCGACGAGGAGCTGGAGCAGTATCTCAAGGAGCACGAGGACGAGTACGAAAGGGAAGACGACGAATGAGGATCGTATTCATGGGAACGCCCGACTTCGCAGTCGCGTCGCTCCGCCGTCTGGTGGAGGACGGGCATGAGGTCGTCGGCGTATTCACCCAGCCGGACAAGCCCAAAAACCGCGGCATGAAGCTGACCTTCTCACCTGTGAAGGAATATGCCTTAACACAAGACCTGCCGGTCTATCAGCCGCTCAAAATGCGCGACGGGGAAGCGCTCGGCATATTGCGGGAGCTTGCGCCCGAGCTGATCGTGGTCGCGGCCTACGGAAAGATCCTGCCGCAGGAGATCTTAGACCTGCCGCGATACGGCTGCATCAACGTTCACTCCTCGCTTCTGCCGAAGTACCGCGGCGCCGCGCCCATCAACTGGGCGATCCTGAACGGCGAGCGCATTACCGGCGTTTCCATCATGTATATGGTCGCGGCGCTCGACGCGGGCGATGTCATCCGCACGGTCTCGACCGAGATCGGTGAGCATGAGGACGCCGCGGCGCTGACGCTGCGGCTCTCTGAGCTTGGCGCGCAGGCGCTGAGCGAGACGATCCCGACGCTTGCGGACGGCACGGCGAAGCGCACCCCGCAGGACGAGTCGGCATTCACCTATGCGCCCATGCTCGACCGCTCGCTTTCGCCCATCGACTGGACAAGGAGCGCACGGGAGATCGACTGCCAGGTGCGCGGTCTCATTCCGTGGCCCTGTGCCGCGACGAGCGTGGACGGGAAAAGCGTCAAGGTCTACGAGACCGTTTCCGGGGAAATGACCGCCGACGCGCCCGGCACGATGCACGCGGTCAAGCGCGGCCTTTCCGTCGCCTGCGGCGACGGCAGGAGCCTCATCATCACACAGCTTCAGGCGGAGGGCGGCAAGCGCATGGCGGCTGCCGACTATCTGCGCGGTCACCCGCTCAAAACAAACGGCTAAAGGGGAGAGCTTATGCCTTACTATTCTTACGGCTACGGTTACGATTCGGCCAACCTGGTCTACCTCATTCTGCTGGTCCCGGTCCTGCTGCTGTCGCTCTATGCGCAGGCAGCGGTCAGCGGCAATTTCTCGCGTTATAGCAAGGTGACGAATCGCCGCGGACTGACCGGCGCGCAGGCGGCGGCTGGTGTGCTGCGCGCGCACGGCATCACAGACGTCGGCATTGCCCGCTGCTCAGGCAAGCTGACCGACCACTACGATCCGCGCAATAACACCATCTTTCTCTCCGACTCCGTTTACGATGCCGCCACGGTCGCGGCGGTCGGCGTTGCCGCGCATGAGGCGGGGCACGCGGTGCAGTACGCCGTGGGCTATGGCCCTGTCAAGCTGCGCAGCGCCATTGTGAAAACGACGCAGTTCAGCTCACAGGCTTCGTTCATCATTCTGATGCTCGGCCTCGTGCTCTATAGCCAGCCGATCCTGCTGCTTGGCATTGTCCTCTTCGGCGTGGTCGCGTTCTTCCAGCTCGTCACGCTGCCGGTGGAGTTCAACGCCTCCCACCGTGCGCTTGAAACGCTGGAGGGTGAGCATATCCTGGAGGACGAGGAGATGGCCGGTGCGCGAAAGGTGCTCCGCGCCGCGGCGCTGACCTATGTCGCCGCGCTGCTCTCGTCGCTGCTGCAGCTCCTGCGCTATGTTTTGATCTTCCTCAACCGCTCCGGGAATCGCCGCGGAGGGCGCCGATGAGAGTCGACCGTGCAAGAGAAGCGGCGCTGGACGCGCTGGCGGCCTGCCGCCGGAACGGCGCGTGGATCGATGGCGCGCTCAAGCAGGTGCTCAAGCGGGACGGGCTTTCCGGCCGCGACGCAGCCTTTGCCAGCCGCATTGCCTACGGCGTGATGCAAAACCGCATCTACCTTGACCGCTGTCTGGCGCGCTGCCTGACGCAGAGGCCCGAAAAGCTCGAGCCGCTGCTGCTCAATATTCTCCGCATCGGCGCGTATCAGATCCTTCTCATGGATAAGGTGCCGGTCAATGCCGCCGTGAATGAGGCGGTGGAGATGGCGAAGGCGCACAAGCTATCCCGCGCGGCGGGACTGGTGAACGCGGTGCTGCGCAATGTGGACCGCAGAAAGGGAGAGCCGCTTGCCTTTGCGGACGAGCTCGAAGCGCTCTCCGTACAGACGAGCCACCCGCGTGCGCTCGTCGAGCGCATGGTCGGCCTGCTTGGCGCGGAGGAGGCGGAAGCCTTTCTCCGTGCGGACAATGAGCCGGTCCCGACCACCATTCAGACCAACACGCTCAAAACGACCGCGAAACAGCTTTGCGCCTCGCTGGAGGATGAGGGCGTAACCGTGGAGCCGCACCCTTGGCTCGCGGACTGCTTCACCGTTTCCGGCACCGGCGATCTGGAGGGTCTGCGCGCGTGGCGCGAGGGCTGGTTCACGGTGCAGGATGCCGCGGCGAAGCTGACGGCTTTGGCTGCCGTGCCGAAGGCGGGGAGCTATGTCATCGACACCTGCGCCGCCCCCGGCGGGAAGTCCTTCGCCATGGCGATGTGCATGGAAGGGAAAGGACACATTCTCTCCTGCGATATGGAGGAGCACAAGCTGCGGCTCATGGAGGCCGGTGCGGAGCGGCTGGGGATCGAGTGCATGGAGGTTCGCTTGGCCGATGGCCGTGTCTGCGATGAAGCGCTTGCGGAGAAGGCGGACATCGTCGTCTGCGACGTGCCGTGCTCCGGGCTCGGCATCATCCGCAAGAAGCCGGATATCCGCTATAAGGACATGGCTTCGCTCGCGGGTCTGCCCGCGATCCAAAGCGCCATTCTGGACAATGCCTCACGCTATGTCCGGCGCGGCGGGACGCTCGTTTACTCCACCTGCACGGTGCTTCCCGAGGAAAACGAGCGGGTGACGGATGCGTTTCTCCGCGCGCACCCGGACTTTACTTACGATACCTTTGCGCTGCCCGGTCCCATCGGCACGGTAGAGGGACACATCACGCTCTGGCCGCAGCGCCACGGGACGGACGGCTTTTACATCTGCCGCATGACGCGCAAGGAATGAGGATGACGATGACCGATATCAAATCCATGACCCAAGAGGAGATCACCGACGCGCTGCGCGCGATGGGCGAGCCTGCCTTCCGCGGCAAGCAGGTGTTCTCCTGGCTCCATAAGGGCGCGACCGACTTTGCGGAGATGAACAATCTCTCCAAGCCTCTGCGAGAAAAGCTCGGCAAGGAGTTTACCATTACAGCGCCGACCGTCGCCCGCAAGCAGGTTTCCCGGCTCGACGGCACGGTCAAATACCTCTGGGAGCTGCGCGACGGCAACTGCATCGAGACGGTGCTCATGAGCTATCACCACGGCAACACCGTCTGCATCTCCTCGCAGGTCGGCTGCCGGATGGGCTGCAAATTCTGCGCCTCCACCATAGCTGGCAAGGTAAGAGACTTAACACCTTCGGAGATGCTTGACCAGGTACTCTTCACCCAGCTGGATTCGGGAAAGGACATCTCCAACATCGTTCTCATGGGCATCGGCGAGCCGCTGGACAACCGCGTGAACGTGCTGCGCTTTCTGCAGCTTGTGAACCACCCGGAGGGGCTGAACATCGGAATGCGCCATATCTCGCTTTCCACCTGCGGCGTTGTACCCGGCATCGACGCGCTTGCGGAGGAAAACCTGCAGCTCACGCTTTCCGTTTCGCTCCACGCGCCGGACAGCGCGACGCGCAGCCGCATTATGCCGGTCAACAACGCCTACGACGTGGAGGAACTGTTCGCCGCCTGCCACCGCTATTTTAAGAAAACCGGCCGCCGCATCTCGTTTGAGTACGCGATGATCGACGGCGTGAACGACCACGACTGGCAGGCCGACCTGCTCGCCGAGCGCATCCGCGGGATGCCGGGGCACGTCAATCTGATCCCGCTCAACGACGTGGTCGAAAGCGAGTTCAAGCCCAGCCGCCGCGTCGCGGCGTTTCAGAAGCGGTTGGAGTCCCACGGCCTGACGGCGACGGTGCGCCGCAGTCTCGGCGGGGATATCGACGCCTCCTGCGGCCAGCTTCGCCGCAAGGAGATGGAGGCAAAGGAGAGAGGACAATGAAAGCCTGCGGCATCACGGACGTTGGACTGCAGCGTCACGAAAATCAGGATACCTTTGCCGTGGAGCGCGGCGCGGCGGACGGTCAGCTCATTGCGGTCGTGTGCGACGGCATGGGCGGCGAGAACTGCGGGCAGATCGCCAGCAGCCTTGCGGTCCGCGCCTTTCTCGACGAGCTGCACGCAGTCCTGCGCGCGGATATGACGACGGAGCAGCTGCGCGAAGCGGTGTCGTTCTGCGTTTCCAAAGCAAACGCTGCCGTCAAACGCCACGCGCAGGAGCATACGGAGTGTCACGGCATGGGGACGACGCTCGTCTCCGCCGTGACGAACGGCTCCGGCGCGGTCATCTGCAATGTCGGCGACAGCCGCGCCTACCGCGTCGGCACGGGGAGGCTGGAGCGCATCACGCGCGATCATTCGGTGGTCGAGGGCTTGATCGAAAGCGGCAATATCACCGCCGAGCAGGCGCGCACGCACCCCAACCGCAACCTCATCACCCGCGCGCTCGGCCCCGAGGAGCATATCGAGTGCGACGTATACGATGTGACGCTCGGCGCGGACGAGCGGCTGCTGCTCTGCTCGGACGGGCTGGTCGTCACCGCCACGGACGAGGAGATGTACGAGGCGGTCGGCCGGGGCGATACGCCGGAGGAGAGCCTTGAGCACCTGCTCGAGCTTTCCAAACAGCGCGGCGCGCCGGATAACGTTACCGCTGTGCTGCTCTATCACGAGTGAGAAAGGAGGGCGCATAGATGGATCAAATGATCGGCAGAATGCTGGACAACCGCTATGAGCTGCTTGAGCTGATCGGCAGCGGCGGCATGGCAATGGTCTATAAGGCCAAGTGCCACCGGCTCAACCGCCTTGTGGCGGTCAAGGTATTGAAAAGCGATTTCGCGAGCGACGCGGATTTCCGCCGCCGCTTCTACGATGAATCCCAGGCCATCGCGATGCTCTCCCACCCGAACATCGTTTCGGTCTATGACGTGTCGCGCTCCTCGCCGGAGTACATCGTCATGGAGCTCATCGACGGCATCACGCTCAAGCAGTATATGGAGCGGCGCGGGCGTCTGAACTGGCGCGAGTCGCTGCATTTCATCACACAGATTATGAAGGGGCTGAGCCACGCGCATTCGCGCGGCATCGTCCACCGCGACATCAAGCCGCAGAACATCATGGTGCTGCGCGACGGCAGCGTCAAGGTCACGGACTTCGGTATCGCCTGTCTTTCCAACTCCGCCAACACCATGACGCAGGAGGCGCTCGGCTCCGTCCACTACATCTCGCCCGAGCAGGCGAAGGGCAACCGCCCCGACGCGCGCTCGGACATCTACTCCGCCGGCGTCGTGCTCTATGAGATGCTCACGGGCCGCCTGCCCTTTGAGGGCGACAGCGCCGTGTCCGTCGCGATCCAGCATTTAAGCAGCGTGCCGCTCTCCCCGCGGGAGATCGACCCCGACGTGCCCGAGGCGCTGGAAAAGATCTGCATGAAGGCGATGGCCTCGGACATCGACCGCCGCTATCCGACGGCGGACGCCATGCTCGCCGACCTGGAGGAGTTCCGCAAGAACCCAGACGTAGACCTTGATTTCAGCATCGAGGATCTGCGCCGCCCCGATACCGACGAGCCGACGCAGTATATCCCCGCCGTGCAGGCAGTCACGCCGAAGCGGGAGGAGCCGCAGGAGGACGAGCCGGTCGACGAGAAAAAAACGCAGAAAATGCTTCTGCTGGCCGGCGGCATCGCGCTGGCCGCGGTGATCGTGTTCGCTCTGTGGAACGTCATCATGGGCAGCTTCCGAAAGGAGCCTGTGCAGACGGAGTTCACCGTGCCGAACCTCCTCGGCATGACCATTGAGGAGGCCGAGGCCGACGAGCGGGTGAAGGGCATCTTCACCATTACGGAGATGGGCAGCCGCGCGAGCAGCGAGTACGCGGAGGGTCAGATCGTTGAGCAGACGCCTGCGGCCGACAACGTGGTGCGCAGCAACCGCGAGATCCAGGTCTTTGTCAGCACCGGCGAAAAGACCGAGCCGATGACGAACGTCACGGGACTGGAGTGGCGCAGCGCGAAGATCATACTTGACGACCTTGGGCTGGACCTGCAGTATAACTGGAAGGATGAGTATTCCGACTCCATTACCTCCGGCTGCGTGATCCGCACGGAGCCGGCAAAGGGAGAGATGCTCCGTCAGGGAGATGTTCTGCTGCTCTACCGCAGCAAGGGACCCGAGCCGAAGCCGGTCACGGTGATCTCCTTCCTCACCTATGAGCAGACGACGGCGGTGGAGGAGGCCGAGACGCTCGGCCTGAAGGTCACGGTGAAGCACGTTTACAGCGACGCGCTTGCGGGCACCGTCGTTGAGCAGAGCATCGCGCAGGATACGGTCGTCACCACCGGCGCCGAGATCGTGCTCACCGTCAGCGACGGGCCCGATCCTTCCGTTTCCGGCACAGAGGGGATCCCCCCGGAGGCGGCGTGAGAGGACGGATCAAAAAGGCCCTCAGCGGCTTTTACTATGTCGATACCGGCGAGGGGATCGTGACCTGCCGCGCGCGCGGGCGCTTCCGTAAGGAGGGCGTTTCGCCGCTTGTCGGCGACCGCGTGGAGATCACGGTATCCGGCACGGAGGGCATGGTCGATGCCATCGGGCCGCGGCGCAATGTTTTTTCACGTCCGGCGGTCGCCAACATCGATCAGCTCGTGATCGTGGCGTCGAACGCCATCCCGCAGACCGATCCGTATCTCATCGACCGCATGACCGCTATCGCCGCGCTGAAGGGCTGCGAAGTCCTGATCTGCATCAACAAATCGGACCTTGACCATGCCGACGAGCTGTGCGCCATCTATGAAAAGGCGGGGCTTCCGTTTCTGCTCACAAGCGCCGAAACAGGGGATGGCATTGCCGAGCTGCGGGAGCGTATTTCCGGCAAGCTGTCTGCCTTTACAGGCAATTCCGGCGTTGGGAAATCGAGCCTGCTCAATGCGCTCGACCCACGCTTTTCCGTGCAGGTCGGCGAGGTCAGTCAGGCGCTCGGACGCGGACGCCACACCACGCGCCATGTGGAGCTATATACCCTCTCCGGCGGCGCGGAGATCATCGACACGCCCGGCTTTTCCTCCTTTGATACCGACGAGCTTGGGTTTGCGCTGAAGGAGCGGCTGCCGGAGACCTTTTTGGACTTCGCGCCCTATCTGGACGGCTGCCGCTTCGTCGGCTGCAGCCACACGAAGGAAAAGGGCTGCGCCGTTCTGGAGGCTGTGCGGGCAGGGAAGCTCTCCGCCTCGCGGCACGCGAGCTATCTGCGGCTCTACAACGAGCTCAAGGACCTGCGGGAGTGGAGCAGCAAATGAAGAAGCGAAAGCGGCGGGGCTCCCGCCGCTTTTTCCACGCCCGCGGGGCACGGGACAACGCCGCGCGGTATATACTGTAGCATCAGGCGTGACGGGAAGGAGGTGCGGCCATGTGGGGCAGGAACTGGTGCTGTCTGGGCATCTGCGCGCTGGCGCTGGGACTGGCGATCTTCATCGTTGCCATTTTTCCGGTGGGCTTTCTGATGTTTCTGGTCGCGTTGCTTCTCGTCGTCTGCGGCTGGGGCTGTATCCGGAGGAGGTGAGCGGATTTGAAGATCGTGGTGTGGAAGTCGCCCAAGGCCCTGTGCGGCGTGCTGCGGCTGCTGTTCGGGATCAAAGACGGGCAGGAATAAAGCGGTCCTTTGGCGCATAGAGTGAAGCAAAACCGTGCCAAAGGAGAGGACTGCCATGGAGCTTGAACTGTGCAAAGAGACGTATTCCTGTTATGAGGCTCTGCCGCCGCTTGTGGAGACGCGCGAGCAGAGCACCGAGACCATCGTCCCCGATTACTGCCCCGACATCGCGCGCATCGTGGAGGGCAGCGGCTGCCTCTTCGTGCGCAGCCGCGAGATTGCGGACGGGCGCGTGAGCGTTTCCGGCTCGCTGCGCGTGACGCTTTTGTACATAGCCGACGGCAGCGGCGGGCTCAAGAGCTTTTCGTACACGCTTCCCGTCGAGGAGACGCTGGACGGACGGCTGCGCGAGGGCTGCACCGAGGCGAGCGTGAGCGGCTGCGTCAGCGCGCTGGAGGTCCGCGCGCTCAACCCGCGCAAGATCATGACGCGCGCCGCTGTCGAGCTGACCGTTACGCCTTACTGCGCCGCGCTGCTCACGGCCTGCGGCGATGTGACACAGCGGGCGGAAAACGGCATTGAGACGCTGTGCGAGACGCAGGAGGTCTCGATCATCAAGGCGCTGCGCAGCAAGGACTTCGTGTTCTCTGACGACCTCGTGCTCTCGAGCAGTAAGGAGCCTGCGGCGGAGCTGCTGCGCGAGAGCGCGTCTGTCCGCACGACAGAGTGCCGCCTGATCGGCGGCAAGATCATCCTCAAGGGCGTTGTCTGCGTGGAGGTCCTCTATCTCTCGGAGAGCGGGACCATCTGCAGTGCCGCCGCGGAGCTGCCCTTTTCCCAAATCGTCGAGGGCGTCGAGGATGCGAACGAGAACACCTCTGCCGAGGCGATGCTGTGCCTGACCGGCGCGGAGCTGCGCATCGGCGGCGAGAGCGGCGACGCGCGCACCATCTCCGCAAAGCTCTTCCTGCACGCCTTTGTCGTGCTGCGCCAAAGGCTCTGCCTGCGCTGCATCACCGACCTTTACAGCACGAGCTGCGATCTCTCCGCGCAGATGCAGACGCTTGAGCTGTGCGGCGGCGTAGAGACCGTCACGCAGGAGCAGAACGTCCGCGAGCAGATCGAGACCGGCGTGGAGGTATCTGCGGTGCTGTGCGCCGAGGTCCATTTCGGCAGCGTCAGTCTGGTGCAGGAGGAGAGCACGGCAAACGTGCGCTGCACGGCGATCCTCCGTGTGCTCTATCTCGACGAGGGCGGCGCGCCGCTGATGGTCGAGCGCCGCACCGAGGTCGCCGCGCGCATTGCCGTCCCGGAGGGCTGTACCGCCGCGGTCCGCAGCGTGACGGCCTGCGAGGTCAGCGCCGCCGCGACAGCGAACGGCATCGAGGTGCGCTTCCCGGCGCTCTTTACCCTCGAATGTACCCGCCGCTGCCGCTGCGCCTGCCTGTGCGCGCTCAAGGCGGAGCCGCAGCAGGAGAGCGGCAGGCAGCCGACGCTCGTGCTGCGCGCCATGGGCGCGCAGGAACGGCTCTGGGATCTCGCTAAGGCCTACCGCACGACGGTTGCCGAGATCCTCACCGCCAACGAGCTTTCCGCCGAGGCTGACGCGCCGGGCGGCGAGATGCTGCTCATTCCGTGCCGCCGCTGAATATTTCCCGGGAAAAGAGCCGTGAGGCTCTTTTTCTTTTTTGGCTTGTCATACCCCGCGCGGAGCGCTCATATAGTGAAGCAAGAACGGTGAGGATTCGGAGGAGATCGCTATGACCACAAATACCGGCATCTATCAGGACATCGCCACGCGCACGGCGGGCGACATCTATATCGGCGTCGTCGGCCCGGTGCGCGCCGGCAAATCGACCTTCATCAAGCGCTTCATGGAAACGCAGATCATCCCGAACATCGACAATGTCTACCGCCGCGAGCGCGCCAAGGATGAGCTGCCGCAGAGCGGCAGCGGCCGCACGGTGATGACCTCCGAGCCGAAGTTCGTGCCCGAGGAGGCCGTGGACATCGCGCTCGATGAGGGCGCGAGCTGCTCCGTGCGGCTCATCGACTGCGTGGGCTACATGGTCCCCGGCGCGGCGGGACAGCTCGACGGCGACAGTCCCCGCATGGTCACGACGCCGTGGGCCGACCATCCGGTCACGATGGCGGAGGCTGCGGAGCTGGGCACGACGCGCGTGATCCGCGAGCATTCGACCATCGGCATCGTCATTACGACCGACGGCAGCATCACGGACATTCCGCGCGAGGACTACCTCGAGGCCGAGGGACGTGTCATCCGTGAGCTGCAGGAGATCGGCAAGCCTTTCCTCGTGCTGCTCAACGCCGTCGACCCGAAATCAAGCAGAGTTCAGGCGATGGCAAGCGATATTGCTTTACACTATGGCGTGTGCTGTCTGCCGGTCAACTGCCTGGAGCTGGACGACGCGGCGGTGGGGGATATCCTCAAGGCGATTCTCTACGAGTTCCCGCTGACCGAGCTGGAGCTTCATATCCCGGCATGGGTCCTGGCGCTGCCCGCCGACCATGCCATCAAGCTCGGTCTTTACCGCAGCATCCGCGAGGGCGCCAAGGGACTGCACCGCATCCGTGAGGTCGCGCCCGCGGTGGACGCCATGTGCGCCTACGAGGGCATCAGCGGCGCAAAGGTCAACGCTATCTCGCTCGGCAGCGGCACCGCCAGCGCAGAGCTTCAGCTTCCGCGGGCGCTGTTCTATCAGACGCTCAGCGAGCAGTCCGGCTTTGATGTGGCGGACGACGGCGATCTCATGCGTCTGCTCACAGAGCTTTCCGCCGTCAAGGCGGACTACGACAAGGTATCCTCCGCCATTCGGGACGCCCGCGAAACGGGCTACGGCGTGGTCGTGCCGACGGTCGACGAGCTCATTTTGGAGGAGCCGGAGATCATGAAGCAGGGCGGCCGCTACGGTGTGCGGCTCAAGGCCAGCGCGCCGAGCATCCATATGATCCGCGCGAACATCGAAACGACCGTTTCGCCCATCGTCGGCAACGAAAAGCAGAGCGAGGACATGGTCAATTATCTGCTGCAGGAGTTCGAGGGCGACACAGCGAAGATCTGGCAGTCGAATATCTTCGGGCGCAGCTTCCACGAGATCGTCAGCGAGGACCTGCAGGCAAAGCTCAAGCGGATGCCGGACGACGCGCGCGCAAAGCTCCGCCAGACGCTCGAGCGCATCATCAACGAGGGCAGCGGCGGCCTAATCTGCATCATTCTCTGAAAATTGCGAAGAGAGGGGAGACACCCCTCTCTTTCTTACATTTTGTAACCAAAATGTTTCCACTTTGTAACTTGTGTTTCCGGCTGCTTCATGCTATACTGTTTACATAACGAAGAAAGAGAGAGGTACCATGAAAAGGAAGCTCGCCCTGCCGCTGTTTCTGCTGGTCTTTGCCCTCTGCGTCATTTTTGCCAGCCGCACCCCACAGCCCATCATAGAGGAATTACCGTCGGATGCGGCGGACGCGCCCGCCGTTCTCCTTACGCTGACCGAGGAGGTCGGCGGTCAGACCGTCACGCTGAGGGTCTACGAGTTGGATGAGGATGGCTATGCGCGCTACGCGCTCTTCAACGCGGACGGTACGGAGATCGACATACCGTTCGGCGTGGGTCGCCGCACTTGGATTGGGGAGGACGAGGCCGCCGAGAAGGTCTCCCTGACCGTGCGGGATGATGTGCTCGGCTTCCCGGGCTTCGAGCTTGAAACGGTCCAAGGCGGGCGCATGACAGTTCGTTACTTCTATGCGCTGACGGAGCAGGGCTTCGTCTATGCGGGAGAAGCCTTTGGCCTTGGCTTTGATGATACAGAGTGGGGCGACGGCGTGTGGCCGCTCGACCTTATGGGCGACGGGCGCAGCGAGCTGGTCACGCGCAGCACCTTTGGCACCGGCGTACCGCGCGTTTTTGTCTACCGCTGGAACGCAGCGGAGGGAATCTCGCAGCACAGCGGCATAGACTGGGAGAAGGCGGATGCACAGCTTGCGAAGCTGAGCGCGCCGCTTGGCTCGGTCGCGCGGGCGGAGACCTATCACGCGGAGGACAATACCGTCACGCTGACGCTCTACACGGAAAACGGCACAAAGGAAACGACGCTGCCGCTCACCACGGATATTCTCGGCGAGTGGTTCACAAACGTCTGATTGGAAGATACAAAAAAGGAACCGATCCTGCGGATCGGTTCCTTTTTCTTGCTGCATAGAACCTTACTTCGCCAGCACCTTTTTGAGCTTTGCGAAGCGGGGGAGAGAATCCTCCTTCGGCAGCTTCGGCTCGCCCTGAATGAGTGGCAGGGCATAGTCGATGAAGTCGTGCGTCACGCCGTTGCCTTCGGCGTTGATCCACTCCTGCGGGACCTTCTTCTCGGCGTTTGCGACCTCGGTGAGCGGCAGCAGCTTCGTCTTGCAGGCGTAGCGACCGTTGACCGTGCCGCGCTCGAAGGCGACCATCTTGTCGGTGATGCCCGCGACGGCGTTCTCCACCGCAGCGCGTCCGGCCATGACAGCCTCCTCGATGTCGGTCTCGCTGGCGAGGTGCGCGCCGCAACGCTGGAGCAGGGAAAGCTCGATGCCGCGGACCTTCGCGCCGGTCTTCTGCTTCACAACGTCGGCAAGACGTGCGGCAAGGCCGCCGAGCTGGGCGTGACCGAAGCCGTCGGTCACGCTGGTCTTGGCCTCGGAAACGAAGCTGCCGTCGGCATAGTGGATGCCCTCGGAGACCGCGACCATGCAGTTGCCCTTTTCCTTGTAGACGCGCTCAACGTCGGCAAGGAATTTATCCATATCGAAGTCACGCTCGGGCAGGTAGATGAGGTCGGGGCCCGCGCCGTATTCGGTGGCGAGCGCGGCGGCGGCGGTCAGCCAGCCGGCGTGGCGGCCCATGATCTCGATGATGCAGATCATACCGGTGTCGTACACGCGCGCGTCCTGATAGACCTCCATGCAGCTCGTGGCGATATACTTCGCGGCGCTGGCGTAGCCGGGGCAGTGGTCGGTGCCGAAGAGATCGTTGTCGATGGTCTTGGGAACGCCCATCACGCGGCACTCGTAGCCGACCTTCTGCATATACTTGGAGATCTTGTTGCAGGTGTCCATCGAGTCGTTGCCGCCGTTGTAGAAGAAATAGCGGACATCATGCTTCTTGAACACCTCGAGAATACGCTTATAATCGGTGTCGTCCACATCGGGATCGGCGATCTTGTAGCGGCAGGAGCCGAGCGCGGAGGAGGGGGTGTACTTCAGCAGCTCCAGCTCGCGCGCGTCCTCCTTGCTCATGTCGAACAGGCGGTCGGCAAGCACGCCCTTGATGCCGTGCTCCGCGCCGTAGACGGCGGTGATGCAGTCGGAGTCAAGCGCCGTGCGGATCACGCCGTAGGCGCTGGCGTTGATGACAGAGGTCGGGCCGCCGGACTGACCGATGATGCAGGCACCTTTCAATTCACTCATATCGTTTCTCCTTTGACGGTTTAAGCCTTACCGGCGCAGCCGAGCACGTCGACGAGCTTATGACGGACGAGCTCCTTGATGTTGGCGCGGGCGGGCTTGAGATACTCGCGGGGGTCGAACTTGTCGGGGTGCTCATCCATGAACTGACGGATGGTGCCGGTCATGGCGAGACGCAGGTCAGAGTCGATGTTGATCTTGCAGACCGAGAGCTTCGCAGCCTCGCGCAGCTGCTCCTCGGGCACGCCGATGGCATTGGGCATCTTGCCGCCGTGGTCGTTGATCATCTTCACATACTCCTGCGGGACGGAGGAGGAGCCGTGCAGCACGATGGGGAAGCCGGGCAGACGCTTGGAGACTTCCTTCAGAACGTCGAAGCGCAGCGGGGGCGGAACAAGGATGCCGTCGGCGTTGCGGGTACACTGCTCGGGCTTGAACTTGTAAGCGCCGTGGCTGGTGCCGATGGCGATGGCGAGAGAGTCGCAGCCGGTCTTGGAGACGAACTCCTCGACCTCCTCGGGATGGGTGTAGGACGCCTCGTGCGCCGCGACCTTGACCTCGTCCTCGATGCCGGCGAGGGTGCCGAGCTCGGCCTCGACGACCACGCCGTGGTCATGCGCGTACTCAACGACTTTCTTGGTGATCTCAATGTTCTCGGCAAAGGGCTTGGAGGAGGCGTCGATCATAACGGAGGTGAAGCCGCCGTCGATGCAGCTCTTGCAGGTCTCAAAGTCCGGGCCGTGATCGAGGTGCAACACGATGGGGATGTCTGGGCAGCACTCCACGGCGGCCTCTACGAGCTTGACGAGGTAGGTATGGTTCGCGTAGGCGCGAGCGCCCTTGGAAACCTGAAGAATAACGGGAGCGTGTTCCTCCTGGCAGGCCTCGGTGATGCCCTGCACGATCTCCATGTTGTTGACGTTGAACGCGCCG
>ENA-UOJF01000688-UOJF01000688.1-human-gut-metagenome-genome-assembly--contig:-P74-NODE-688-length-28033-cov-22.740761_pt1 | contig 28033 bp, 23 predicted proteins | sample MGYA00242344_ERZ723891 | MGnify/ENA metagenome assembly ERZ723891 | reverse complement strand
GACAGGTTGGAAACACTGTCCGACCAGCCGTATTCCTCATGGAGCCGGTCAACTACCTCCTGCATGGTATATCCGGCCCGGACGATCTGTGCCTTAATCTCGTTGCGTACCGTCATCATAAAAAATCCTCCTAAATTTTCTTGATAAAAAAGCGAAGCCGGTACGCCCTCTGGCATAACCGCTTCGCTGTATGGTAAAAAATCTCCTTGTCACCAAATCCGTTCAGAATTGCCGGTGTGATGTCCTGCTCATAGGTCGCACCTTCCAACTTTTCCGTTTCGTGTGACTTGGCTTGAAACCGTGCATTTTCTCATAATTCCATGCATCCGGTTCACTGGGGCGAGAAGCACGGTTTCGCAAAATGATTTCTTCCAATAGGCAAATACTTTTCGATTTCCACTTGCCTTGATTTAACATGGGGATTTGACCGGTGATTCTGATTGCCATAGCCGCCGAATTGCTATAAAAGGGGGAACAAGGGTCAATCAAAGCGTACGTACGTACACGGTATCAGCGCCGCCATTCCTCCGGCACATCTTCCGGTACGTACGTACGCATCGAATCATCGGAAAACACTGATATATGATTTCTCACCAATACCTCAATCCCCAGAAAGCCACGCACCCGACGTCCGGCTGCGTTGGTCACATTGTTGCAGTATTCCAGATTGTAGCGGCTCTGGCAGGCGATCAGGGCTTCGCTGAAGCTGCGGGGTTTCAGGGCAGGCAGGTTGTTCTCGGTGCAGTAAATCTGGTATGCCTCATACAGCTCTTTGGAGCTGGCAGATAAATCGGCCTTCAGGCGAACATACCCGTCAGAATCCAGAAAATCATAGACATTGTTGTTGTCCCGTTTGACTGCCTCCCGGTTTTCTCTGGTGCGGTCACTTTCGGTGAACTTGAAGTTGTTGGCAGCCAGCCGCTGCAAACCCTCAAAGGCCCACAGCAGTATGCCCTCCACCTCGGCCTTCATCTTCTCCGCAAGGTCGGGATCATCCACACGGCCAGCAGGCTTTTCCTTTGTGGTCAGCACCAGCTGACGGCGGTAAAACCCATCACTCCGGTCAAACAGAGCCTGCAAATCTCCGTTGGAGAAGGCCAGCAGCCGGGCGCACATCCATCCCTGATAGCTCTGCTTGCCCTTGCGCTCCAAATCCATCTTGCCCTGGGCGGTGACGATGGATTTTACATAGTTGGTCTGGCGCAGGGCCTCCATCCGCATATCGTCATCCACGCACAGGAGGATATGCTCCAAATCGGCACGAGCAAATCGGTTCTCAGATATTTTCCCGATGCTGCCATCCTTCATGTTGGAGCCGAACAAAACTCCCAGCACAGCGCCGATCTGAGACTTCCCTTCGCCGCCATTGCCCTTGATGACCATCATTCGCTGGCCCTTATTGCTGGGAATCAGACAGTAGCCGATGTATTCCTGCAAGGTGGGAATGTCCTCCGGGTAGAGAAGGTCATCCAGAAATTGCAGCCAGAGGACAGGTTTCGGGGCGTTGGGGTTATAGGCCATAGGGAAGCGGTTGCGGACGATTTCAGGTTTTCCCTCCACAAACCTCCCATCCAGAAAAAGCGTCCCGTTGGAAAGATGAATCCGGTCCGGCTCCGGTGGAAAATCCTCCACCAGCGCCGCCAGCTTCATCAGCTCCACAATGTTGCTGATTTTGCGGGGGATATTACTGACCGCACAGCATTTCAGCTCCTCAAAAATCTCTCCCCGCAGGGGCAGCTCATCGGTCACACGGCCTTCGGGCGTGAAAAAAGCCCCGTTTGTGAAGAGAATCTTGTGCGTCTGCAAGAACTCCTCACAAAACAGGGCTTCGTTGATGTTTTTTCCATCAAACCAGACGGGCACTCCGTCAGGCGGATTGTTTTTCTTCACAGGGCGTTTCCTCCTTCTTTTGTCGTTCCAGCCGCTCCTCCAAGGTGGCAATCAGGTCCTCTTTGTTTAACATTTCTACGATTCTTATCCGTTGTTCCAGTTCGGCGGCAATGAGCAAATCCGCCAGATACTCCACATAGTCCAGCATCTGGCAGGCTTCCACAAACCGGTCATCCAGAACATCTTCCGGTGTCTTGGGTGTGTACTGCACCTTCCAGCTTTCCAGAAGATGCAGATAATCGCACAATACCCGCAGGCAGCGCACCTCATCCTGACGGTATGCTCTCAGCAGGGGGCGTTCCGGTTTGGGCAGGGCGATTGCCGCTGGTGGCTTGTCCGGGTCAATCCCGAAGTCATGAGCCAGCTCTTTAGCCGCCTCGTAGCTGCTCAGACCAAACAACTTCGCCACAAGGTCGATCACGTCGCCGGTAGCTCCACAGCCAAAACAGTAAAAGTACCGCTCGTTCAGCTTCATGCTGGGGTGCCGGTCATCGTGGAAGGGACAACAGGCCATGCCGTTTCGGCTGACGTGCAGCCCATAATAGGCCGCTGCTTCTGGAACACGGACAACTTGTTTTATCAGCTCAAACCATGTCATTACTGCTCACTCCCTTCCGAAAGAAAATCCTGGGTTCCGTTCTTTACCATAGAGCCTCTCTTTCTTGCGCTTCCGGCGCAGCTGTTGTATAATGTTGGTACAGTTCCGAAAAAAGTAATCTGCTTTCAGATTATCCTTTCACTAATAGGAGAAATCCCGGGTGTAAAACGGAACCATTTTTTTGAAAAATCATAAAAAATTTTGAAGGGGGTGGAGTCATGACGTATCTCACAGATGACGAGCTTCTGGATACCGAAGATGGCTTCACCGAATGGGATGAGGACGTAGCCGCCGGATCGGCGGGGGAAACGCTGGAACAGGCCCTTGCGGAAGAACGCCTGGCAGAGCTGGGAAGCGAGCTGGAGCAGGACGAGCATCCCGTTGATTATGATGCCGAGCTGGAGACTGAGGAAGAAGAAGCGGCTCCGGTCAGCGAAAAGCGACTGAAACGGGAGATCCGGGCGGAAGCCATGCGTCGGCTGGAGGAAGCGGCCCGCACCGAAAGCGATTTCCGGGTGGTCGTGGACGAATGGGACAAGCTGGACCGGAACCGGGAGCGCCGGGAGCGGGACCACGAAAACCTCCGTGGGGATGTGCCGCTGGAATATCAGGCGGTGCCGGAGCCAAAGCTCACCCCCCGATGGATGAACACCCCTGCATACCGGCAGCTGATGGCCGGGAATTTTTTGGACGTCCTATTTGACTGCCCCTATGAGATGCACCAGCTGAGTGCCGACCCTTTTATCTCCGGCATGATCGAAAATCTCAGCGAGGAACACAAGGAAGTCCTGTATTTTCTCTCTTTGCGGCTGTACAGCACCGCCCGTCTTGCCGCCATTCGTGGGCAGTCTGACCGCAACATCCGCAAGCTGCGGAAAACCATCCATAAAAAATTGCAGCGCCAGATGTATGACCATCTGTGCAGCAAGCCGGAAAACGGCCTAACCTTGCGGGAGCGTCGGTTTTTAGAGGAATACTCAAAAATCGCAAAGAAACAGGGCAAGGATGCCGTGATCCGGCGGGAGAACAAGACCAAGCGCAGAAAAAAGAAAAACCGCCCCTGATGACAGGGACGATGGAACAGAGAGGGCGTGTATGATGAAAAATTTATTTGAGCAGTCCCGTTCCCATTGGGTGCGGTACGACCATTACGAGATGAAAACAGCCGGGGACGGCAAGCGGTACATCACCCCCGGCAAAAACGCAAAGCCGGATGTCTACAATCCTTTGAAAGAAGCCCCCGACATTGTGCTGGATGCGCTGAATGTGGGGATGCTGCTGATGGGGCGCAAGCCGGAAGCAGAAGTGGAAAAGGCAGTACTGGAATTTGTCACCCGGTACGGCCTGCTGGGGCTGATGACCGCCTTGCCCACCACGCCGACCTTTATGGAGTACGAGGCGGTGTACCTGCCGAAAAACCACTTCATCAAGGAAGAATCCATGGCAACAGACCAATATCTGTCCCTCTTTTACCCCTTCGACCAGCTGGATGTGGTGAAGAAGGGCATTGAATCCACATGGAATGTGTCCGGCGACCGGAGTATGATTGCCCTGACCATGACCTTCATGGACGAGCCGATGGCCAAGAATATGAGCTTCCAGCGGGCATATGCAGAGCCTTACGACTGGGTCACCCAGCAGTTCAAGGATTGGGCGTTCACCCTGACCACATCCATCTTGTACTACAATGACTACGACTCCATTGATGAGGACACCCGGGGGCTGTACCGCAAAGCCATGGCTGTATTCGGCGGAATCGCCCCCAGCTACCACATTGAGCTGCTGGACAAGCCCACTATTTACTGGGATTTTCACTCTCTGCTGCTGGGTATCCAAATGATGTTCAGTTTCATGCTGGTGGACGATGACCAGCCTCTGCGCCTGTGCAAGCATTGTCAGAAGGTGTTCCTGGGCAGCCGGTCCAACGCCGCTTTTTGCAGCCCACGGTGCAAGAACCAGTACAATGTCTATAAGAGCCGTGAGAAGTCCAAGGGAGAAGCAGACTAACGAGGGTGCTGTCGCTGCGGCGGGACGGGAGTTGATATACCTTTGCTTCCTTTTCCGTCCAGGCAGATTTTGCCCTGTGAGCAAATCCCGATTTCGTCCGTGATCGCACAAAATCCGCCTGCCCTACTGCCGCCGAGAAGTGTCTACCCGCTGCCCATCTGCCCAAGTTGCAGATGCCGCAGTCAGCCCCTTCCCGGCGACAGCCGGAAGCAAAGGTATAACACACTAGACTTTCCGTGGGAAAGTCGTGTGCCAAGGAAGGCGCTGCCCTCCTTTGGAAACCTCCTGCCAAGGGGAACGCTGTTCCCCTCTGGACACCCCGCCTGTCCATGCAGTGGCTATCCATCCTGCTTCCGCACGCCGGATACGCTCCTACCCGAACAGGTAAAACAGGCACAGAGATTTGCCCGGGTGGCGGGCAGATTACTGTGCCTGTTTTTGTTCAGCGGTGGCTGGGCAAAGCATACGCGGAAGCCTTGCAGAACCCTCGGTCTTGGTTGGAGATTTTCGTATTGGAGTGCGAAAACTAATTGTCCCAATTCCCTATATCTGGTATAATAAAACAGTCGAATTTTCTGACCGGAGGTACCCATATGGCCATCTCTTACAATAAGCTCTGGAAACTGCTCATTGATTGCAAAATGAGCAAGGCAGACTTACGCCGAGCGGCGGGAATCGCTCCCAATACTATGACAAAACTAAACCGCGATGAAGAAGTGACCCTCGAAACACTCGGGAAAATTTGTGGTGTGTTAAAAGTCAATGTCGGAGATATTGTGGATATTTTTCCTGATGCTCCATAACAAGATAGAAAGAGAGGGAGATCTATGACTCCATTTGAAATTGTAACTGCCATTTTGAACTTGCTTGCACTTATCCTGATTCCCATAATAGCCGTGATAATTGGTCAGCATTTGCAAAATGTTTCAGCAAAACGAAAAGATAAAATGGACGTGTTTAAGACGATGATGATGAACAGAATCGGCTGGTCCGTTGAAGGTACACGAGCCATGAACATTATTGATATTGTTTTTTCGGATGATAAAAATGTTCGACAGGCTTGGAGTGAATATTATCATGCTCTTTGTGTCAAGGACCCAGATGAAATACAGTTAAAGCAAATGCAGCAAGCACAAGATAAATTACTTGAGAAAATGGCTATTTCTCTTGGATATAAGGATAAAATCACATGGGAAACCATTCAGAATCCTTATGTTCCGAAAGGGATGATGGAGGCAATGGATCAGCAACAGATCATCCAAAAAGGACAGACAGAGCTTGCAAAGGTAGCTGGTGCGTTTGCTCAAATGATCAATACTAACGCAGCCAATCAAGCGCCAAACCGACAGGAGGATAATCCCCATGCCAACACTTGAATGGATTGGAAAAGATAAAGTGGTAAACCACCACCAGGAGGTGCCTTATCGGGTGCTGGAGCGCCAGTACAGCTATGATGGAGCTGGGCAGCACGCCGAGGACAACGGCAGCGAAAACATGATTATCCATGGCGACAATCTGGAGGCGCTGAAAGCCCTGCTGCCCCAGTACGAGGGCAAGGTGAAGTGCATCTATATCGATCCGCCTTACAACACTGGCAACGAAGGCTGGGTGTACAACGATAACGTCAATGACCCCAAAATCAAAAAGTGGTTGGGTGAAGTGGTTGGCAAAGAGGGCGAGGACCTTTCCCGGCACGATAAGTGGCTGTGCATGATGTACCCCCGCTTGAAGCTGTTGCAGCGACTGTTAGCGGATGATGGAGTTATTTTTATCAGTATTGATGATACCGAGTATGCCAATCTGAAACTAATTTGCGATGAGATTTTTGGAAGCAGCTGCTTTGTATCAAATATTTCATGGCAGCGGACATATTCTACCCGAAACGACTCCAAAGGAATTGTGAACGAAGTGGAGCACCTGATTGTTTACAGTAAACAGCCAGGCTGGAGTCCTAACAAACTTCCAAGAACAGCCGAAATGAATGCTAAATATAAGAATCCAGATAACGATTATGCCCCATGGAGATCTGACAATGCCTTTGCAGCAGATGCTTCAACCCATCAAGGAATGGTTTACGCTATCCAACACCCTATGACCGGAGAATTACTTTATCCAAGTAATGGAGCGCACTGGAGATATTCACAAGATGTTATGTTAGAGACAATGCGCGGCTGGTGCGATTATGAACTACGGGACCTGAATGACGCAAAGGAACGTGCTGCTGTATGCGGTGTTCCAGAATCTGAAGTGCGCAAAGGGGTTCAGGCTATCGTTTTGTCAAAATCTTTGGAAGAATCTGCTGTACGAGCAAAAGAGGTATACAAGCGCGGTCAGTGGCCTCGTTTCTTTTTTACTAAAGGCGGAAAAGGCGGTATTGCCCGAAAAACATACCTTGAAAATGTAGGTGGAAAACTTCCTACTAATTTTTGGCCGTTTTCTGAGACAGGACATACGGACGAAGCCAAAAAAGAGATGCTGGCAATTTTCAATGGGAAAGCAACTTTTGACACACCTAAGCCCCGCCGATTGTTGGAATATGTACTCACGATTGCAGGTAATCAAGATACTCTGATTCTCGACTCCTTTGCAGGTTCAGGCACTACTGCCCATGCTGTGCTGAATATGAACAAGGCCGACGGCGGCAACCGTAAATTCATCCTTGTAGAAATGATGGACTACGCCGACAGCATCACCGCTGAGCGTGTCAAGCGGGTAATTGACGGTTATGGAGAGGGCAAAAAAGCCGTGGAAGGCACCGGCGGCAATTTCAGCTACTATGAGCTGGGGCCTGTGCTTCTGCTGCCGGACGGCAACCTCAACGAAGAAGTAGGCCCGCAAAAAATCCGGGAATACGTCTACTATATGGAGACCAAAGAGCCCCTTCCCGCCGAACAGCCCACGGACGAGCCCTACTTCATGGGCCTGTGCCGCAACACCGCCTATTACTTCTACTATGAGCGGGAACATGTCACTACGCTGGACCATGCCTTTTTAGCTACCGTCCAGACAAAATCCGAGGGCTACACCATCTATGCCGACCTATGCGCCATCCCGCAGGAGACACTGCGCAAGCACAATATAACCTTTAAGAAAATCCCCCGAGATATTGCCCGGCTGTAAAGGAGCGTGAAGAAATGGAACTGAAATCCTATCAAAAAGAAGTCATTGCCGATCTTGCACGCTACCTGGAGCTGGTGGTGGAGTTGCAAAGCCCGGCAAAGGCGTATCAGGTCCTCTGGAACGAAAAGAATGTTCTGGTGGGCTTCGGCGGTATGCCGAATTATGTGAATGTACTTCCCGGTGTGCCCCATGTGTGTGCCAAGGTGCCCACCGGCGGCGGCAAGACCTATATTGCCGCCAGTTCTCTGCGGACGATTTTTGACGCCATGCCCCAGCGCCGGGCCAAGGCCGTTGTATGGCTGGTGCCCTCCGAGGCCATTCTGACCCAGACCCGCAAGGCGCTGGAAAATCCCGACCATCCCTACCGCCAGCGGCTGGATGTGGATTTTGGCGGGCGGGTGCAGGTCTACTCCAAGGAACAGGCCCTCATGGGTCAGAATTTCACCCCCTCTGCGGTGACAGAACAGCTTTCTTTGTTTGTCCTCAGCTATGATTCCTTCCGAACCAGCAAAAAGGAAGGCCGCAAAGCCTATCAGGAGAATGGTTATCTGGCCGAGTTTGCCAAGTGGATGGATGATCCGTCCGTTCTGCTGGCCGATACCGATGAGACAGCGCTGATCCAGGTGATCCGCTATCTGAATCCGGTGGTCATCGTGGACGAGAGCCACCATGCTACTTCGGATTTGAGTGTGGAAATGCTGCAAAACTTCAATCCCAGTTTCGTGTTTGACCTGACCGCCACCCCCAAGAAGAAAAGCAATATCATCTCTTTTGTGGATGCTGCACGGCTGAAAAAGGCCAACATGGTCAAGCTGCCGGTCATCGTCTATAACCGCAAGTCCCAGGCCGATGTATATGGGGATGCTATCGCCATTCGTGCTAAGCTGGAGGCGCAGGCTAAGCGGGAGCAGGAAACCAGCGGACGCTATATTCGCCCCATCGTTCTGTTCCAGGCCCAGCCCCGCAACAATGCAGACAGCACCACATACGAAAAAATTAAGAAAACACTGGTGGATGGCGGCATTTCCGAAAAGGAAATTGCCATCAAAACCGGCGATAAGGACGAGCTGAAAAATGTGGACTTGCTGTCCCCAGACTGCCCCATCCGGTACATCATCACTGTCAATGCTCTGAAAGAGGGCTGGGACTGCCCCTTTGCCTATGTGCTGGCCACGGTGGCAAACCGCACTTCTACCGTGGATGTGGAACAGATTTTGGGGCGCGTGCTTCGGCTGCCCTACACACAGAAGAACATCAGTGAAGTGCTGAATCTTTCCTATGTCATCACATCTTCCGCAGACTTCCACCAGACGCTGGAGAAGGTCGTGGCCGGGCTGAACAGCGCCGGTTTCAGCAGCCGCGACTACCGGGCACAGGATGTGGACGTGCCCATTACGGCTACACCCACCCAGGAGCCGGAGCAACTTCCTATTGTCCCGCCTCCCGCTGACGAACCAGATCTGCCGGAAGTAGACGGCTCGGATTTGAAGGCGCGTTTTGAAGCGGCAACGCATGAGGCGGAGCAATCCGTGCAGGATGGAACGATGCAGTCCGACCCCATGCTGTCACAGGCTCTGCAACAGAACAAAACCTATGAGGACGAGATCAATCAGGCTGACAATACCGCTTTGAGCCAGGCTCCATCGGAGGTGCGCGACAAAATGAATCAGTTCCGAATGAATGAGGAATTTGCAGACGAAGCCTCTGCCTTGCGCTTCCCCCAGTTTATGCTGGAGACTGGCCCCAGTCTGTTTTCGGAAGCCCACGAAACCCTGGAACTGGAGCACTTGGAGGGTGGCTTCTCTCTGCGGGACAAAGATGCTCATGTAGATTTCACTACGGTCAACGCTGAGATGGCACGGGTGGATGTAGACGACAGCAAAGACAGCACCGCAAAGGCGTGGCGTCTGTCCGGTGGCGACAGCGCCTTTTTCCGAGAGTGGTTCAACACCCAGCCCTCGGAAAAACGGCTTTCTCTGTGTAAGGGCATTATCAAGCAAAAGCTGTCCAAGATGAACTGCGTTAACGACCGGGAGCTGGATGAGTACATCGACCGGGTGATCGGCACCATGAGCGAAGATCAGCTCTCCGAACTGGAGCAGTCGCCGTATCCTTATGTCGTGAAGATTCAGGGGAAAGTGAAGGAATTGATTGCCCAGCATCGCTCCGGCGTCTTTGATACCTGGCTGGAGCAGGACAAGATTTCCTGCCTGCCCAACTATGCGCTGCCAGCGGTGATCTCCCCAACGGCATTTACCTCGATGGTGCCAAAATCGCTCTATACCGCCGAAGAAGATATGAACGAGTACGAGTTCAAGGTGGTGTGGGCACTGTCAGAACTGGGTAACGTCAAGTGGTGGCACCGCAATATCTCCAGACTGGGCTTCCAGATTAACGGCCCCGTTCATGCTTACCCTGATATCATCGTGATGCTCCACAGTGGAAAGGTACTGATGGTGGAGACCAAGGGCGATCACCTGGATAATGATGAGTCCAAGGAGAAAGCCAAAATCGGTGACCAGTGGGCGAAGCTGGCTGGAAAACAGTACAAGTATTACATGGTGTTTGAGACCAAGCAGCCGGACTATCTGGGAGCGTATTCCCTAGAACGGTTTATGGAGATTGTGAAGGGGTTGTAACACATTGAGACCGCGGTGAGGACAAACTATGGATTTTATAAAACTTCCAGCAAATTCGGAAAAACTTCTGCTAGAACTTCTTCAAGCCGACAATCCAGTCCAAATGCTAGGTGTTCGTTTTGAACAGGCATCTCAGCGAGACGATGATGAATTGCGCGGTATGCTTAGAGAACTGCGCGAAAGAGGATATATCAATGTGCAGTGGGCAGATAATGTACCCTACTACCTTACACTAAATAATTCTGCCAGGACTTATAAGGAACAACTTGCTGAATACGAAGATCAGAAAACAGTACATTTTTTGCAAGAAAAGAAGGTGAGCCCGATTATTTTCATAAGTCATCGTTCAACGGATAAAGCAATTGCTGATATGCTGCTTGATTTTTTCTCAGGTACAGGAATACCTCGCCAAACTGTGTTTTGTTCCTCATTACCCGGCAATGACATCAATGAAAAGATTTCTGGAGAAGTGAAAACTGCCTTGAAAAAAAGTGTAGTCAACATTGCGATTCTTTCAACTGACTACTACCAAAGTGCCTACTGCTTGAATGAAGCAGGTATTCTGTGGTATCAGGATGATGTGCCAGTAATTCCAATTGCGTTGCCAGAAATCAATTCGAGCAATATGTATGGTTTCCTAAGTAATGAGTATAAATTACGCAGATTGGATTCCGACACGGATATTCCTTATATTTACGATGTTGTAAGCGAAGCGGTTTCTGCGCCACGTACAAAAGTCGGAATTATTACACATGAAAGCACTAAACTCAAAGGAAGATATTCCGATTTTCTAAAGACAAGGGAATCGCAGAAATTTGAACCTCCCGTTATTTTATCTTCTGATCGTTTGGAAATTACAACTGATGATGAACGGATTGTGCTGTATTATATAATCCGAAATAGCGTTCGCAAGGTTTCTAAAGATATGGTTAGGACTTGGCTATATACTGACGAGATTTTCGAAGTTAATATCGACAATGCCTTTGATCTGCTATCCTCCGTTGGTGGCGGTTCCGTGGTCGATGATACGCTGGAATTGGGGATTGATTTATTTCGAAAATATTCCGCAAACGCACAGTCTCTGCTCACTGGATTGAAGGAGTATGTAGATCAGCATAGAAGATTGGCCTCTGATATGTTTATGAAACTATGGAATGCCAATACATTGGATACAATAACACTTTTATTCATTTGCTACATTGTTGATGAAAGAATCGAGTCTTTTGGCGATCGTTGGATGGCGGAAGGACAGATAAAAAATATTCAGCAATGGGAGATCAAGCATTCACTTGACTCTACTCTTTCAAGCAACTATGGGACTTCTCTACAGTTTTTAATTCAAAATAATCTCGTTCATGAAAGCAGTTGGACAAGTTATGGGAATCCACGGGAATATTCTCTGTATCCATCAATACGAAACTTGCTTTTTAACTGTCCAAAAGGAATACAAGAGGCGCTCCAAACAATCAAAGATAAACATTATCAAGATCAAGAGTTGCCATTTTGATCTTGTTACCAAAATGCCGCGCACCGGTTCAAAAACTGGTGCGCGGCATTTGCTTCTACATTTGCCCACTATACCATGTGAAAATGTTTTAGTGCCTCCATAATTGCCGCTTCCTTTTCCGGCGGGCACTGCGGTACTTTGGCATCTTCCTTCTTTGACAGATTATAATTCTGCCCCACATCCAACCCGCACTTCCGCTTAACCTGGGAGATATACAGGCTGGAGACCTTCAAACCGTACTTTTCCAGCACATACGCCTTAATCTGTTCATAAGTCGCACCCTTCTGGAACCCGGACATATCCATATCTTCCAGAGAGAACTCTACTCGAACCTTCTTTGAGTCGATTTCACCCTTGGAAAGCAAGACAACCGTCTCGACATGGTCGGCGCGGGGGAAGAGGTCGACCGCGCAGGCGCGCATGGCGCGGTAGCCGAGGGCGGCGAAGCGCTTCACATCGCGCGCCATCGTCGCGCTGTCGCAGGAGACATACACCACGCGCTCCGGCTGCATCCGCGCGATGCTTTCCACCACGTCCTCCGCCAGCCCCTTGCGCGGCGGATCGACCGTGATGACGTCGGGCCGCAGATTCTCCTGCGCGAGCTTTTTTGCCACGTCGGAGGCGTCGCCGCAGAAGAATTCGGCGTTTTCCACACCGCTGCGCGCGGCGTTCTCCCGCGCGTCGTCGATGGCCTCCGGCACGATCTCCGCGCCGAGGACGCGCTTCGCGTGGGACGCGAGCGCAAGCGTGATGGTCCCCGCGCCGCAGTAGAGGTCGAGCACCGTCTCCTCACCCGTGAGCTGCGCATACTCGATGGCCTTAGCGTAGAGCCGCTCGGCCTGCTCGCGGTTGACCTGATAGAAAGACGGCACGCTCAGCCGGAACACTCTCCCGCAGAGCACATCCTCCAGCCGGTCGGCCCCCCAAAGCGTGCGGTAACGCTCGCCGAGGATCACATTGTCCCGCCGCGTGTTCTCGCCGAGCACGATGCCCACCGCCTTCGGGCAGGCGCAGCGCAGCCGCTCGACCAGCTCCGCCTCATGCGGCAGTCGCTTGCCGTTCACCAGCAGGCAGATCAGACACTCGCCCCTTGTGTTCGAGCGGACATAGACATGGCGCAGAAGGCCGCGCCCCGTCCGCTCGTCGTAGCCCGCCGCGCGGAAATCGCGCATATACTGCCGCACGGCCTCCGCCGCGGCGTCGGCCTCCGGCTTCACCAGCAGACATTCCCGCGTGTCGATGACCTCGTGCGTGCGGGCGCGGTAGAACCCCACTCTGCCGTCCGGCGAGACGGGATACTGCGCCTTGTTGCGGTAGCGCCGCGTCTCCGCCGCGCCGAGGATCTCCTCCACCTCGACCTCGCTCCCACCGATGCGCGCAAGATTATCCTGCACGCGCCGGCGCTTGAGGGCAAGCTCCTCGCCATAGTCCATGTGGCGGTAGGTGCAGCCGCCGCAGCGCGGAAAGTACGGGCAGTCCGGCGCGATGCGGTGCGGCGACGTCTCAAGCACCTCGAGCACCTTGGCGAAGGCCGCGGACTTCAGCACCTTCAGAATAAGAATACGGCAGACCTCGCCGCGCAGCGCGCCGGACACAAAGACGACAAAGCCGTCGATGCGCGCGACGCCCGCGCCCTCGCCCGAATATCCCTCGATGGTAACGGTGTATTCCTGATTTTTCGTGACAGCCATAGTGTTTTCCCCGAAAAAGGGCGCGGAGCCCCGCGCCCTTTCCTTCTATTTTATTGGAAGCGGTCGATGAGCGCGGTGATCTGTCCGGTAAAGGCGGCGATCTCCTTGTTCGAGCGGCCCTTGAAGCGGCGGATGAGCTCAAGCAGCGCCTCGCCCGCGGCGAGCAGCTTGCCGTAGAGGTTGTCCGCGCGGCTGGCCTGCATCGTGCGCTTGCGCTCGGAGATGTAGCCCTCGCTGAGCATCACGCCGGCGGCGAGGTCGTAGCTCTCGGTGAACTTCGCCGCGTGAGCGGAGAAGCCGAGGGAGCACAGCTCGTCCGCGAACGCGGGCGCCACGTCCGCGTCGCCGTGGACGACAAAGACGTGCGCGGGCTTCGGATCGAACGCCTTGATCCACTCGATCAGATGGTCGTGGTCGGCGTGGGAGGAAAGGCCCTGGAAGTTCACGATCTTCGCCTTGACGGCGATCTCCTCGCCGAATAGCTTCACGCTCTCCACGCCGTCGAGCAGTCTGCGCCCGAGCGTGCCGGGCGACTGGAAGCCGACGAACACCACCGCGCTGTTCGCGCGCCAGAGGTTGTGCTTGAGGTGGTGGCGGATGCGCCCCGCGTCGCACATACCGGAGGCAGAAATGATGATCTTGGGTGTTTTGTCGAGGTTGAGCATTCTGGATTCCTCGGTCGTCTCGACCAAATGCAGGTTCGGGAACGAGAACATATGCGTGCCGTCCTTCACCAGCTCGAGCGCGGCCTCGTCCAGATAGCCGTGCAGGTCGCCGCAGAACACCGTGGTCGCCGCCTTGGCGAGCGGCGAGTCGATATAGACCGGGAAATCGGGCACGGACTTCACGAGCCCCTGATCCTTGATCTCGCGGATGAAGTACAAAAGCTCCTGCGTGCGGCCCACGGCGAATGACGGGATGACGACGTTGCCGCCCTTGCCGAGCGTCTCGTCGATGATCTCCGCCAGCTCGTCGGTGTAGCTCCACACCTCGGTGTGGTTGCGGTCGCCGTAGGTGGACTCCATCACCACATAGTCCGCCCTCTTCAAAAGCTGCGGGTCGCGGATGATGGGCTGGTCGACATTGCCGATGTCGCCGGAGAAGACGATCGTCTTATGAACGCCGCCCTCCGTGAGCTCCAGCGTGATGGAGGCCGAGCCGAGCAGATGCCCCGCGTCGGTAAAGACTGCGCTCACGCCCTCGCACAGCTCGACGCTCTGGCCGTATTCGCAGACGGTGAGGAACTTAAAGACATTCATCGCGTCCTCGGCGGTGTAGAGCGGCTCGACCGGCTCGCGGCCCGCGCGCTGACCCTTGCGGTTGCGGTACTCGGCGTCGCTCTCTTGAATATGAGCGGAGTCGAGCAGCATGATGCGCATGAGGTCGGCGGTCACACGGGTGGTCAGGATGCGTCCCGTGAAGCCGCGCTTGACCAGCAGCGGGATGCGGCCCGTGTGGTCGATGTGCGCGTGGGTGACGAGCAGGATGTCGATGTCGCCGGGGTTGAAGGCGAACATGGCGTTGTCCAGCTCGTCGCGCCCCTGCTGTAAGCCGCAGTCCACCAGGATACGCTTGCCGTTGATCTCCAGACAGTGGCACGAGCCGGTCACGCAGCGGTCCGCGCCGTAAAAATGCAGTTTCATCGTAAAATCCTCCGATGTCCTTCGCTGTGGTTCTTTTGCTTTATGATATCTCTATCTTAACACACGCCGCACCCGCTTGCAAGGCGCACAGGCGTCATATTGTGCGGAAATTTACCGTCCGTTCACATTCCCGCGCATTTTTCCTTTGCATATCCGGACAGGGCGTGCTATACTATAGAAGTATTTTTATGCTTTTTTGCAAAAGTATTTCGATTTTCCGTGAAAGGAAGTTTTTGATATGGGATTGATCACCAAGCTCTTCGGCACCTACTCCGAGCGGGAGCTCAAGAGCATTTATCCGATCGTCGATAAGATCGAGGCGATGGCGGACGAGTACCGCGCCCTGACGGACGAGGAGCTGCGCGCCAAGACGCCGGAATTCAAGGCGCGGCTTGCCAACGGCGAAACGCTCGACGACATTCTGCCCGAAGCCTTCGCCGCCGTGCGCGAGGCCGCGGGCCGCGTGCTCGGGCTTTATCCCTACCGCGTGCAGCTCATCGGCGGCATCGTGCTCCATCAGGGGCGCATCGCCGAGATGAAGACCGGCGAGGGCAAAACGCTCGTCGCCACTCTCCCCGCTTACCTCAACGCGCTCACCGGAAACGGCGTGCACATCGTCACCGTGAACGACTATCTTGCCAAGCGCGACAGCGAGTGGATGGGCAAGGTGCACCGCTTCCTCGGCCTGAGCGTGGGCCTGATCGTCCATGACCTCACGAGCGACGAGCGCCGCGCGGCCTACGCCGCCGACATCACCTACGGCACCAACAACGAGATGGGCTTCGACTACCTGCGCGACAACATGGCGCTCTTCTCCTCCGAACTGGTGCAGCGCGGCCACGCCTTCGCCATCGTGGACGAGGTGGACTCCATCCTCATCGACGAGGCGCGCACGCCGCTCATCATCTCCGGCATCGGACAGAAGTCCACGGAGATGTACAGCCGCACCGAAGCGCTCGTCGCCCGCTTCCGCAAGAAGGTCATCGCGGAGACGGACGAAAAGGAGGAAGAGGACGTCAACGTTGACGCCGACTACATCGTGGACGAAAAGGCCAAGACCGCGACGCTCACCGCCCGCGGCATCGCCAAGGCCGAGCAGTATTTCGAGATTGAGAACCTCTCCGATCCCGAGAACTCCACCATCGCCCACCACATCAATCAGGCCATCAAGGCGCACGGCACGATGAAGCGCGACATCGACTACGTCGTCAAGGACGGCGAGGTCGTCATCGTCGACGAGTTCACGGGCCGACTGATGTTCGGCCGCCGCTACAGCGAGGGTCTGCATCAGGCCATCGAGGCCAAGGAGCACGTCACCGTCGCCCGCGAGAGCAAGACGCTCGCGACCATCACCTTCCAGAATTACTTCCGCCTTTACAAGAAGCTCTCCGGTATGACCGGTACAGCGCTGACCGAGGAGGAGGAATTCGGCACCATTTACAACCTCGACATCATCGAGATCCCCACCAACCGCCCCATCGCGCGTATCGACGATCCCGACGTGGTGTACAAGACCGAGGCGGCAAAGTACCGCGCGGTCATCGCGCAGGTCAAGGAATGCCACGCCAAGGGCCAGCCCGTGCTGGTCGGCACGGTGTCCATCGAGAAGAACGAGCACCTGTCCTACCTGCTCTCCCGCGAGGGCATCAAGCATAACCTGCTCAACGCGAAGAACCACGAGAAGGAAGCCGAGATCGTCGCGCAGGCCGGCAAGCTCGGCGCGGTGACGGTCGCCACCAACATGGCGGGCCGCGGCACCGACATCATGCTTGGCGGCAACGCCGAATACATGGCCAAGAACGACCTGCGCAAGGCCGGGCTCTCCGATGAGCTGATCGCCGAGGCGACCGGCTACGCCGAGACCGACGATCAGGAGATCCTCGACGCCCGCGCGCTGTTCGCCGAAGCGCTCGCCAAACACAAGGCCGAGATCGCGGGCGAGGCCGACCGCGTGCGCGAGGCCGGCGGTCTGTTCATCATCGGCACCGAGCGCCACGACTCCCGCCGCATCGACAATCAGCTCCGCGGCCGTGCCGGCCGTCAGGGCGACCCGGGCGAGACGCGCTTCTACCTCTCGCTCGAGGACGATCTGCTGCGCCTGTTCGGCGGCGAGCGCATCACGAACCTCATGGACCGCATGAACCTCGACGAGGACACGCCCATCGAGAACAAGATGCTCTCGAAGTCCATCGAGAACGCGCAGACCAGCGTCGAGTCCCGCAACTTCCAGTCCCGTAAGGCGACGCTTGAATACGACGACGTGATGAACAAGCAGCGCGAGATCATCTACGGGCAGCGCAAGCAGGTGCTCGACGGCCGCAACCTCAAGGATACCATCTTCGGCATGATCCGCAGCGGCATTTCCAATCAGGTCACGCTTCACTCCGGCGAGCACGGTAAGCTCGACGAGGACGGCGTGCGCGAGATTCTCGGCAGCCTCGAGGGTATGTACTTCCCGCGCGGCATGGTCACCGAAACGCCCGCCGAGCTCGCCGCCATGGGCGAGGACGAGCTGACGGAGCTGTTCTTCAACGCCGCCGTCACCACCTACGAGCGCAAGGAGGAGGCCGTCACCTCCCCCATCATGCGCGAGCTTGAGCGCGTGGTGCTGCTGCGCGTGGTCGACGAATACTGGATGGACCATATCGACGCCATGCAGGAGCTGCGTCAGGGCATCCGCCTGCGCGCCTACGCGCAGGTCAACCCCATCGACGCCTACAAGAAGGAATCCCTCGAGATGTTCGAGGAGATGATCTCCGCCATTCAGGACGAGACTGTGCGCCGCATCTTCTCCGCCCGCATCAAGAGCGAGGCCGAGGTCAAGCGCGAGCGTGTGGCCGAGGGCATCGTCGCCACCACCGCGGGCGACGGCAGCGTGAAAAAGCAGCCGCGCAAGGTGCAGAAGATCGGCCGCAACGACCCCTGCCCCTGCGGCAGCGGAAAAAAGTATAAGCAGTGCTGCGGACGGTAACGGACGCAGCCTGCTGATACGCGGCATACGAGCGGCTGCCGCGCCAGCGGCGAGCGAGCTGCCATCCGGCATTTTTTGCGCTGCACGGCAGCGCGGAAAATAAGCAGTGCTGCGGACGGTAAAAACAAAAGGGGGTATTCTCTTTCCGAAAGAGAATACCCCTTTTCGGCACGAAGGCGCGCCGGTCCGGAGGCTCTCGCCTCCGGCAGGACGGTCTGCCGGAGGACGTCACGCAAATAAATTCGCATCGGTCAGGCACACAGGGGGCGCTGAATATGGTCGAGTCAAAAATCTACATTGGGCTGAACGATCTGTCGACGAACACTCAGCTCTTTGAAAACGAAAAGTATATCAGGGTGCTTCGTAATGTATGCTATTCCTACAAAGTGCCTTTTTCCTTTCAGGTGCAGGAGGGCGGGTATATTTACGAAAGCGGAGAATACGCCCGGGAGACCAGTCTGGTCCTCACCCTGATCGACGTTGACAAGACCGTTGTGAAGGATATCGCCAAGGACCTGTGCGCTTTCTTCCATCAGGAGTCTGTTCTGGTCACCGAAAGTCATCTGCAGGCACATTTCGTTCGCGAAACATTGGAATGCGGCGGTGAGGAAACTCTGTGAGGTGATCAGGCAAGTCAGGATCATTGGAGGGTATGAATGAATCAGCACGGGATTTTCAAAAAGTGGCTTTGGGCCGGAGTGATGGGAATTTTAACCATTCTGCTTTGCCTGATCGTTTCCGATGATTTATTGGGACTAAATTCCCCTCCCGCACGGAGTCAGATGGGGCATTATGTTTTCTGGGTAAGCCTGATCGGTTTGCCGTTGTTATTTTACAAGTTCGTTTCTTGGCGGTATACATTGCTGAATATCCCCCTTTATTTTTTACTCTACTTTCCTGTCTATGAGCTGTGCGGCCTTAAACATACCCATTTATTTCTCCAAACAGGCGAGTTTATCAGTTTTCCGGTATGGTTCGGAGCAATATTGGTCACTGCCTGTTTTTGGGGGATACAAAGCCTTGTATATCTGATCTGCCATGTCGTTTTTCATTTATTGAAAAAGCAGCAATAGCTTTCCATTCACCGCAGCCCCGCCGCGCCGTGCGCGGCAAATTTTCCCGCGCCGCAGGCGCGAAAGGAGGTCCCTTATGTCCTTTACCGAGCACAACGTCAACGGCGTGATCTTCGACACCGCCGGCACGCTCTCCGTCGGCGGCGTGCGCCACGCCTTCACCACCCGTCACGGCGGCGTGAGTCCCGCGCCGTTCGACTCGCTCAACCTTGCGAGCAACCGCGGCGACCGTGAGGAGAACATCCTCGAAAACTACCGCCGCCTCGGCGCCGCCGTCGGCTTCGACGCCTCGCGCGCCGTCGGCTGCCGCCAGATCCACTCCGACCTCGTGCGCGTCGCGCGGGAGGAGGATGCCGGCAAGCTCCGCTGGGACGAGCGGCCCTACGACGCCGACGCGCTCATCACGAACGTGCCGAACCTGCCGCTCTTTGCCTACGGCACGGACTGCTGCATGATCACGGTCTACGACCCGACCTCGCGCTCCATCGCCGCCATCCACGCCGGCTGGCGCGGCACGGCGAGCGGCATCGTGCTCAAGGCGCTCGTCACGATGATGAGCCTTTACGGCGCGGACCCCTACACGATGCGCGCGGCCATCGGCCCCGCCATCGGCAAGTGCTGCTTTGAGACCGACGGCGACGTGGCGGATGCCTTCCATGAGCTCATGGACCCCGCCGTGGACGAGCGCATCGAGCGCCGCGGCGACAAGTACCACATCGACCTCAAATCCATCAACCGTCTGTGGCTGCTGCGCAGCGGACTGGACCCCTCGCGCATCGACGTACACCCCGACTGCACCAAATGCCGCCCCGACCGCTACTGGTCGCACCGCGGCATGGGCGGCGAGCGCGGCGGCATGGCGGCGGTCATCGTCCTGACGGAGGATACCCTGTGACGCGGCGGCTGACAGCGCTCGCGCTGGTCCTTACGCTCTCCCTGACCGGCTGCTGCTGGGAGGCCGAGCCGGAGCCGGACGACTTCTGGGGCGACGAGCTGCCGCCGGAGGAGCAGGAGACATCGCAGCGCGAGCCGGCGCAGATCTCCGACTTCACCCTGCCCTATCTCTCGGGCCAGACCTTTGACCCCGTGACCTGCATCGACGGCGTGCAGCAGACCGTCGGCGCGCTGCTCTACGAGCCGCTCTTCACGCTCGACAATTCCTTTGCGCCGCAGCCGGTGTTGTGCGAGCACAGCAGCTGCGACGCCCAGGCGCTGACGTGGACCTTTGCGCTGCGCAGTGCAGTCTTTTCCGACGGCACAGCCCTCACCGCGAACGACTTGCTCGCGACCTACCGCCGCGCGGCGGAGTCCGCGCGCTACGGCGCGCGCTTTGCGAACGTCGCCTCGATGAAGGCGCAGGACGCGCATACGCTGATCGTCACGCTGACGCGCTCAAGCGGCAGCTTCCCCGCCCTGCTGGACATTCCCATCGTCAAGGCCGGCACGGAGAACGACCTCGTTCCGCTCGGCACCGGCCCCTACGTCTACACAACGGCAGCCGACGGCGCGGCGCTGACCGCAAATCCCCATTGGCAAGGCAGCTCTCTGCCGCTCGAGCGCATCGCGCTTGCCGCGGTCAAGGACAACGACACCGCGCTGAGCCGGTTCGCCTCCCGCAGCGTCCACTTCCTCTGCCTCGATCCGACCGGCACCGGCGCGCGGACCGTTGGCGGCGCGGTGGAGTCCACCGACGTGCCGACTGCGGCAATGCAGTACCTCGGCTTCAACCTGAGCCGTACTCCGCTCAACGACGCCGCGGTGCGCCGCGCGATGAGCGGCGTGATCGACCGCGGCACGCTTGTCTCCTCCCTGCTCTCCGGGCACGGCACAGCGGCGCAGCTTCCCATCGCGCCGCAGGACGCGGACTATCCGAAGACATATGAGTACCGCACCACGGCGGAGGAGTACGCCGCCGCGCTGGAGACTGCCGGCGTGACCGCCGCGCGCCCGCGCAGCCTGACGCTGCTGGTGAACAAGGAGAATGCCTTCCGATGCGCGGTCGCCGAAAGCCTCTGCGCCCAGCTCACGACCGCCGCGCTGACGGTCACGGTGCGCGAATTGCCGTGGGGGGAATACGCCGCCGCGCTGGAGGGCGGCGACTTCGACCTCTACCTCGGCGAGGTGCGTCTGACTGCCGACTGGGACGCGGGCGCACTGCTCGACGCCGGCGGCGCGCTGAACTACGGCGGCTTTGCGAGCGAGCAGCTCTCCGGCCTGAACGACGCCTTCCTGCTCGGCGGGAACGCCTCCGCCGAGCGGTATGTCAAGGGCTTTGCCGAGGAAACGCCCTTTGCGCCGCTGCTCTTCAAGTCCAAAACGGTGCTCACGCCATCCGGTCTCGTGGACGGCATGACCCCAACGGCTTCCGATCCGTTTTACGGCTTCGCGGATTGGAGCTTCCACCTCTCCGGCTCGGAGAGCTGAGCGTTTCTCCCAACAATAAAAAAGCGTTCCGCGACCTGCTTTCGGTCGTGGAACGCTTTTTCAATATACAGGGTCGGTTTCCGGCTCAATACTGGCGCACGACGGCAACGACCTTGCCGAGCACCTCGCACTCCCGCCCGTCGATGGGCTGGTAGTCGGGGTTCGCGGGCAGGAGCCAGATCTCGCCGTTCTGCTTTTTGAAGGTCTTGACCGTGGCCTCGTCCCCGATGAGGGCGACGACGATCTCCCCGTTGTTGGCGGTCTGCTGGCGGCGGACGACGACCAGATCGTCCGGCAGGATGCCGACGCCCAGCATAGATTCGCCGCGCACGCGCAGGGCAAAGAACTCGCCGCTGCGGCTGCCGGTATCAAAGGTCAGGTAATCCTCCACGCACTCCTGCGCAAGGATGGGGCTGCCGGCGGCGACGTTGCCGACGATGGGGATGCGGTTCTCCCGCGCGTCCCGCTCCTCCATGAAGTCAACGGCGTTCGACGGCGCCGCAGGGGCGGCGGGCACGGCAGGCGCGGTCTGCGCCTCGCCCTTGAGCCGGATGGCGCGGCCCTTGCCGGCGTCATGCTCCAGATAGCCCTTTTTCTCCAGATTCAGGATATGGAAATGCGCGGTGGACGGGGACTTGAAATTCAGCTCTGCACAGATCTCGCGCACAGAGGGCGGATAGCCCCACTTGGTCATGAATTGGGCGATGTAATCGTAGACCTTCTGCTGCATTTTGGTCAGTTTTTTCATGGTCCGCTGCCTCCTTATCGGATTCTTTTTTGTATTATAGCACAGCAGCTCTAAGAATGCAACGACCGTTTGAGTGTTTTTTAGTATTTTTTCTCCCCCGCTCCGCATTGACACCGACGGCGCGGCTATGTAAAATAGGATCAAACTTTTATGTAACGAGGTATTTCTATGTCTGTTTCCTTCCGCGGGACCGAAAACTACGTCGCCTCGCCCGAGCTGATGGGCGCGGTGGACATCGCCGTGGCGCTGCAAAAGCCGCTGCTCATCAAGGGCGAGCCCGGCACGGGCAAGACCATGCTGGCGCAGGCCGTCGCCGACGCGCTGGGCAAGAAGCTCATCATCTGGAACGTGAAATCCACCACCAAGGCGCAGGACGGTCTGTACGTCTACGACGTCGTCCAGCGTCTCTACGACAGCCAGTTCGGCTCCGCCGGCGTGGACGACATCGCAAAATACATCAAGCTCGGCAAGCTCGGCGAGGCGTTCTCCTCCGACGAGCAGGTGGTGCTGCTCATCGACGAGGTGGACAAGGCCGATCTTGAGTTCCCCAACGACCTCCTCTGGGAGCTGGACAAGATGGAGTTCTACATTCCCGAAACAAAGGAAACGGTCAAGGCAAAGCAGCGCCCCATCGTCATCATCACGTCCAACGCGGAAAAGGAGCTGCCCGACGCCTTCCTGCGCCGCTGCATCTTCCACTACATCGCCTTCCCCACGCAGGAGCAGATGGAGAAGATCATCCGCGTCCACTTTGACAAGCTCGACGAAGCGCTGCTCGCACAGGCGATGCAGGCGTTCTATTGGCTGCGCTCGATCGACAGCATCGAGAAAAAGCCCTCCACGAGCGAGCTGGTGGACTGGCTCCGCGCGCTCGAGCTCGGCGGCGTCGATCCCGCGCGCATCGCAAAGGACATTCCCTTTGCCGGCGTGCTGCTCAAAAAGGACAAGGACATCACGGCGATGCAGCGCCGGATGCGGTAAGCCCATGTTTGTCGGATTTTTCTACCTTCTGCGTCAGCGCGGCTTCGGCGTTTCACTCAACGAGTGGATGACGCTCATGGAGGGGCTGTCTCTCGGTCTGCACCGCTCAACGCTGACGGGCTTTTACGACCTCTGCCGCGCCGTGCTCGTCAAGAGCGAGGCGGACTACGACAAGTTTGACGCCGCGTTTTTGGAGTATTTCAAGGACGTGCCCTTCCCCGAGGAGCTGCTGCCGGACGAGTTGATGGACTGGCTCAACCACCCGAAAAATGCGCTTGAGGAGTTCCGCGCCTTTCTGCGCGAGCAGGGCTATGCGGAAAAGAGCATCGACGAGATTCTCAAGATGTTTGAAGAACGCCTCCGTGAGCAGACCGAGGAGCACAACGGCGGCTCGTACTGGATCGGCACGGGCGGCTACTCCAACTTCGGCAACGCCGGCCACAGCCCGCAGGGCATCCGCGTCGGCGGCGAGAGCATCTACCGCCGCGCCTTTCAGGTCGCGGGAGAGCGAAAGTACCGCGATTTCCGGCGCGACAACACGCTCGATATCCGCCAGTTCCAGATGGCGTTTCGCCTGCTGCGGCAGTATTCCGACCAGTCGCTCGGCGACAAGACAGAATTCGACGTGGACGGCACCATCCGCGACACCTGCGACAACGCGGGCACGCTCAAGGTGCGCTACAAGCGCCCGCGGCGCAACACCGTCAAGGTGCTGATGCTGATGGACTCCGGCGGCTCGATGAGCTACTACTCTCAGCTCTGCTCGATGCTCTTTCAGGCGGCGCGGCAGTCCAACCACTTCAAGGAGCTGCACGTCTACTACTTCCACAACTGCGTCTACTCGCGCGTCTACACCGACCCGCGGATGTACCGCGAGCACGGCGTTTCGACCGAGTGGCTGCTGAAGAATTTCGGCAGCGAGTACAAGGTCATTTTTGTCGGCGACGCGCTGATGGATATGTACGAGCTGACGGAAAAGCGTTACGACTATTTCGCCGGCAGCGGCTCACTCTCCGGCATGGACTGGCTCAAGCGCTTCAAAGAACAGTACGACCATCTCATCTGGCTCAATCCCGAGGAGCCGCCGCGCTACGGCGGCTATTGGGGTCAGAGCTACAGCCACATCGCGCGGCTCATTGATATGTACCCGCTGAGCGTGGATGGGCTCGAGCGTGGCATGAAAAAGCTGCTGGTGAGCAAATAGCACAGCAAAAGGGACCGTTCTCCTCCACAGAGAACGGTCCCTTCAGTCTATTTGGGGCAGCGGGGCCTGACCGCGGGGCTTTCCCGTCCCATCTGCCCTCTGCCGGAAATGGGCCAGGCGATCACCCGTGATAGTCACCGGTCGCGGAATCGACCGCGACAAAGGGAACGATCTCGCCGTCGATCTCTACATAGACCTGATAAACGCCGTCGCCCAGATCCTCATAGTGATGCGGCGTGACACCGTAATTTTCCAGCAGACTCTTTTCAAACCCGGCTACGTCCCACGCGGCGTCATCGCCGCTGTCGGCATCCCGCAGCCCCGCCGAGCGCATGATGGCTTCCACGGGCTCGACCGGCTCGCTGCCCCAGGTGATCTCCACGTCCGCGCACCCGGCGTCGTCCAGCAGCTCCCGCGCTTCATCGGTCAGCAGCTTTTGGTAGGCCTCGTCCACCAGCTCCAGCTTCTGCAAACACTCGGTCCGATCATCGTTCTTTGCGCTCAGCCATGCGGAGGCGGCAGTACCGATCTCGTCCGTGTCAAGGCCCGTATTCACGCCCCAGTCCAGCAGCTTGACCGCGGCCTGCACGGCCAGCAGCGAGGAACCTGCCGTTCCGACCGCAACGTCCGCGTCGATCTCGTCCAGAATGGGGAGCGTCAGCGCCTGCGGCGCATCGGCCGGCGCGCCGGAGCCGTCGGACTCCGCCGGGGCGTCCGTTTCAGAAGGGACGCCGCTGTTTGGCTCTGCCGGTGCGGCGCAGCCCGCCATACATACGGCGAGCAGCAGTATGGCCGCAAGCAGCCGTGCTGTCGCGATTTTCTTAAGGTTTTTCATTGCATAGATCCCCCTGCCACAGGATCGTGAGGGCGGCTTCGAGAGCAGTCATATTCTCTTCCTCCTTACTTCAAGAGCTGCGGCACGAGGTTGAGGATCATGCCGCCTGCGAGGACGCTTGCGATCTGCCCGGCGACGTTCGCACCCACCGCGTGCATCAGCAGATGGTTCTGGCTGTCCGCCTCAATGCCCATCTTCTGGATGACGCGCGCGGACATCGGGAACGCCGAAATGCCTGCCGCGCCGACCATCGGGTTGACCTTCTTCTTGCTGAACAGGTTGAGGAGCTTCGCGAACATCACGCCCGCGATGGAGTCGAACACGAACGCCACGAGGCCAAGGCCCATGATGATGAGCGTATTCCGGTTCACGAACTGGTCGGCGCGCATGGAGAACGAGATCGTGATGCCGAGCAGCAGCGTGATGAGGTTCGCCAGCGTGTTCTGCGCGGTCTCGGAGAGACGGTCAAGGCAGCCGCACTCGCGCAGGAGGTTACCGAACATCAGGAAGCCGACGAGCGAGACGGACATCGGCGCAATGAAGCCCGCGATGATGGTCACGAGGATCGGGAAGCAGATGCGCAGCGTGCGCGAGACGTTCTTGGGGTTGTAGGGCATCCGGATGCGGCGCTCCTTTTTCGTCGTCACGAGCTTGATGGCGAAGGGCTGGATGATCGGCACGAGCGCCATGTAAGAGTACGCCGCGACGGCGATGGGGCCGACGTAGCTCGAGTGCAGCACCTGCGAGACGAGGATGGAGGTCGGGCCGTCCGCCGCGCCGATGATGCCGATGGAAGCGGCGTCCGCGAGGTCGAAGCCGAGCAGGACGGCGGCGACCATGGTGAAGAAGATGCCGAACTGCGCCGCCGCGCCGAAGAGCAGCATTTTGGGATTTGAGAGCAGCGGGCCGAAGTCGATCATCGCGCCGATGCCGATGAACAGCAGCAGCGGCAGCGCTTCGCTGGCCTCGATGGTTGTCTCGAAGAGCCACTGGATGATGCCCTGGCTCTCGCCGATGCCCTCGACCATCTGGTTGAGGACGCCGGAGCTCGGCAGGTTGACGAGGATGGCGCCGAAGCCCATCGGCAGCAGCAGCGCGGGCTCATAGTCCTTTTGGATGGCGAGGTAGATGAGCGCGAAGCCCACGAGGTACATCACGCCTTGCTGCCACGTCACGGCTCGAAAGCCGTCAAGCAGAAATTCCATCGTCTCACCTCGCTATGCCCACCAGCTGATGTTGGCGGAAATGAGCACGGCGTTGAAAAAGTCGATGAACATACCGCCGACCATCGGGATGGCAAAATAGGCCACCGGCGAGGGGCCGTACTTCTTGGTCACGACCTGCATATTGGCCATCGCGTTCGAGGTCGCCCCCATGGCAAAGCCGATGAAGCCCGCGGTCATGACCGCCGCATCGTAGCCGTGCCCCATGACGTTGAAAACCACGAAGTAGGAGAAGAGGAACATGACGATGCACTGGAGCACAAGACAGACGATCATCGGCAGGGCGAGGTCAATGAGCTCCCAGAGCTTCAACCCCGCGAGCGCCATAGCGAGGAAGATGGAGAGAAACATATTGCCCATTGTGTCGATCTCCTCGGTGGGGTATTCGACGTGTACGCCGTCCATCGCGTTGCGGACGACCACGGCGACGAGCATCGCACCTATGTACGCGGGGAAGGTCAGGCCCGTCAGCGCCGTGAGCCACACGCTGACCTGATTGCCGATGCCGACGGCCAGCAAGAGCAGCATAAAGCCCTTGACAAAGCGGGGGCTGTCGGTGATGAAGCGCTCATCCTCACTCGCCACATCAGTGGCAAGGCCGACGCCCTGTGTGCCGCCGACCGCGACCGTTTCGGGGTACAGGTCGTGCTTTTCGATCAGGCGCTTGGCTGTCGGGCCGCCCATCAGCGAGCCGGCCACCAGACCGAACGTCGCCGCCGCGATGGAAACGACGCTGCCGCCCACCGCGCCCGCGGCCTCAAGATCCGGACCGAAAGCCGCGGCTGTGCCGGGACCGCCGATGAGGGCGATGGAGCCGCAGCCGATGCCCAGCAGCGGATCGCAGCCGAACACCTCCATCACCCCGCCGCCGAGGAAGTTTTGCAGCGGGATCATCACGATGGAGACGATCAGGCACAGCATCACGGCCTTGCCGCCCTTGAGCAGCGCCGGGATGCTGACCGTAAAGCCGACCGTGGTGAAGAACAGGATCATGAAAACGGTCTGCAATGTGCCGTCAAAGGTGATGGACGCGATGCCGGTGGAGTAGAGAATGCAGTTGAGAATGGAAAAGCACAGTCCGCCGACCAGCGGAGCGGGGATACAATATCGGTTGAGCAGTCTCACCTTGTCGGTGATGATTCCGCCCATCCAGAACAGGAAAGCGCCTAAAGCAACTGCGTGGTACATATTTAACTCGATTGTCAGCATAACGATTTCTCCTTTTTCTTGTTCCGGTCCGGCACGGAGTAGCCACACACCACTCTGCCCCGCGCCCTTTCTGCACACAGTCTAATGCGCAGTGTGGTGCGGGAAATGTCGAATCGCGTCGAACCCTTCATTTTCCGCATTTCCAACGATAAAAAACATTCAAAAATGTAACTTTTGACCGTTTAATCTCTATAAAATCGTTATATATTCCACAAATTATCAATAATTTGCTTAGATTTTGCAAAGAAAAACGCAGCAGTCCGGCTTTGG
>ENA-UOJF01000687-UOJF01000687.1-human-gut-metagenome-genome-assembly--contig:-P74-NODE-687-length-28066-cov-25.971333_pt1 | contig 28066 bp, 28 predicted proteins | sample MGYA00242344_ERZ723891 | MGnify/ENA metagenome assembly ERZ723891 | reverse complement strand
ATAAGCTTTGCGATCTCAGACAAACTTCTGCCTTTCAGATACTCGTCAAATATTGCAACAACTGCGTAAACTTCTTTTGGCTCGGTTGTTATCTCGCCGTTTTTCATACAGTATCCGAATGGGATTGTACGATTCTTTGCCATGACATTGCCTCCTTTCAGACTACAATAATATCACATTTTCTGCTGAAAAGCTATTACCAACAGCAACAAAAAACTGCCTTGCAATTTTACCTGCAAAGCATTTTCAGCTATATTTTTTCTTTAAACTTTAATCCACCTATCAAATGAAACTCCAGTTCATGCTGATTAATTACAATAATCTTCTCAACTATACTCTCAAATGCTAATTCTTCAAACTCGGTTATAGGCTTATCACGCCTTTCAAAAAAGTCAATTAACATTTCGATCTGATCAAGTGTTTCGTCCTCATCGTCTGAGCGTGTAAACTTTTTCAGTTCTGCTTGCAGCTTATTGATCTTTGCCGTAAGCTCAGTAGTCTGCTCAATGTATTTAGCCTCGTCAAGAAAGCCCTTAGTTTTCAATCTTGCAAGTACATGAGTCTGTTCACGAAGCTTAGCGATTTCTTTGCTAATGTCCATTACCTGAGTTTTACCGCTGAATTTTCTGAATTTTAAGTCCTGCAATGCTGTTTGAAGAGGTACAAGTATTTGCTTATAATCATGCCATAATTTATTGTGAAGTCTCATAAAACTTTGCTTGATAAACTTTTCCTCAACTCGTTTATTCATGCACAATTCTGCTAAATTATCGTGTTTGCGGCAAACCCAGTATATTTTATTTCTACTATCTTTGCGTTTGTATTTTGTTCCACAGTTGGCACATATCAGTTTTCCTCTGAACGGTGATTCAGACACTATATTTTTATGTTTTCTGCTTTCAATCAATTTTTGAGCTTTTTCAAATATTTCTATCGAAATTATTGCTTCATGAGTATTCTGAATACAATATTTGTTTAATTGTCCATTGTTTTGAATCTTTCTATATGGAAGATTATTTGTTGTAAATGTTTTTTGATAGACTGAATCGCCAATATATTTTTCGTTGGAAAGAATATATCGAATGCCGTAATAACTAAATTTATCTTTATACACTTTGTACTTGCTCTGACAGATTTCTGAAATTCGCTGATAACCAATACCATTCAAAAACATATCAAAAATTTCTTCCACAATCTGAGCTTGAATTTTGTCAATAATCAATGCGCCATTATTTAACTTAAAACCAAATGGTGCAGAAAAAACATTTACAATTCCTTTTTCAAATCTTTTTTGATAACTCCATTTCAAGTTTTTTGAAATGGATACCGATTCCTCCTGAGCCAGACCGCCCATAATGGTTATCATCATTTCATCAGTCAGTTTTGCGGTATCAATGTTTTCTTTCTCAAAGAATACTGTTATTCCAAGGCTTTTAAGCTCCCTTATATTTTTCAGGCAGTCCTTTGTGTTTCTTGCGAAACGGCTGATCGATTTAGTATATATCCTATCTATCTTACCTCTGCGGCAATCCTTTATCATTCGCTGAAATTCATCACGCTTGTCCTCACGAGTACCTGTTATTCCCTCATCTATCTAAAAGCCGTCTCTGATACAATTTTATTTTTACAGAAAAACGGGTTCAAATTTCTCGGACGGGTTCAAATTTTGTAACCTTTCCGTAGATAAGGCTCGGAATTTTCAATTTTATCATATTGCTATCAGAAACTGGCGTTATAATGGTTTCTGATATTTTTTCTTTTTTATCCGACACTTTGGCGTTCTCAATTGTATTAGTAGTGAAAGGAGGGCAAGGCAAGATGTCAAAATCTTTGTTGCGTACGGACAAAGAGATTGCGGAGATCTACAAACGCCACAGTAAAACTGTTTATCGCGTCTGCTTTGCTTACATGAAAAATCCTGCTGATACCGAGGATGCAGTTCAGGATACATTCTTCCAGCTAATCAAGAGCGGTCCCGCTTTTGAAAGCGAAGAACACGAAAAGGCATGGCTTATCAGAACTGCCACGAACATTTGCAAAAATGTCCTGCGGCATTGGTGGCGCAGACACGAGAACATCGAGGATTTCTACAATCTCCCCAGCTCAGAAAATATCGAAACAGATGATATTTTCCAAGTGGTTATGGAACTCCCCGAAAAGTATAAGACCGTGGTCTATCTGTATTATTATGAAGGATATACCAGCGTGGAAATCGCAGGCATCCTGAAAAAGCCGCAATCGACAATCCGTAATTATTTGCACGAGGCTCGTGCCATCCTCAAAGAAAGGTTAGGTGATGATTTCGATGAAGAACAATAAAATCATTACTTCTTGGGACAAAATCGAACCGAGCGATTCTGCAAATGATCGTATGCTTTCTGCGATTTTAGAGAAGAACCGTTCTGTTCATGACAGAAAGGATAAGGTGAACTATATGTCACAGAGAAAGAATTTCAAAAAGTTCCTGATTCCAGTTGCCGCTTGCCTGGTAGCCATAGTCGCAGTAACAGGAATTGTTGGCAGCAATATGGGATGGTTTGGCTCTAAAGGTTATACTGTTAATCTTGCAAACGGTGACTCCATTGTCTATCACATCGGAAGTACCAACGTGGCAAGTATTCATGTCGGCTATCCCGTTTCATCGCGTAAACTGACAGATGCAGAATTGGACGCCATACTTCCTGAAACCACTGAACGAAGATCAGCCATCGGAACTTTCCGAGAGGAAAACGGGGAGCTGCTCCGAGTCGAAGGAAAACTCGGTGATGCGACAATCATATTTGCCCAGGATAATTTTCCAATAAGCGATGTGGTTCTGGAAGGAAACGAAAGCAGCTCATCGGTAAACGGAATTCCTGTCACTACGGGATACTTTGTTACCAGTCCCAACAGCAGAGGTGAGCAATCCGCAATATTCTTCGCTTCGTTCTCTATTGGAAATACGAATGTCTATGTGGAGTGTTATGGAGACAAAAGCGATGCAGATGCGGTAAGTCAAGAAACGGCAGATTTGATTTTCAGCATCATAACAAAAGGTGAGCCCGATTTTTCGGCTATTACAAAGTAAGACAGAAAAGCTCCCCACATCGGTTCAAAGTGAGCCGTTGTGGGGAGTAATCTTTATACTCGGATTTCCAATCCGTTATGGAAGGTAACCCGGATGTCATCTTTGCCGTAGACCGTGATGAAGTCGCACATTGCGTACCAGGTGCCTTCCTCAAAGTAATCGACCTGCTCCGGCAGCGACCGCAGCACCTTCATGAAGTTCTCCATCATCTGTCTCTGAGCCTGCCGCTTGGTTATCGCCGACTGCGTTTCATCCAGTTTTGCCTTTGCTGCATCGAATTTTGAAACGTCATATTTATCGCTCATCCTTTCGGAGTCTTGGCGTATGGTTTCTTTGGCTGCCGAGATTTCATACCGGCCGTGTGATCAACGTACTTGCAGAGTTGATATTCTATTGTCAAGTTACTTGGAGCTTTTATTCTCCTTACACTTGTATAGGGGTAGAAGTCGGATATTTAACAACCGTTTTTTATTGCAATTTTAAAAGTTTGTTAAGTTTGCATAAAATCCTACGTTTCTTTTTGTTAATGTTTTGCTGAGTGTTATGTAGAAAACAAGCCACCTCGTTTTCCGTTTTATTTTCAAAATATATTGCAAAGATCAACCTACGTTCATCCTCAGAAAGTTCATTCAGACAGCTATACAGCTTTTCAAATTTAATATTCTGTATCACTCTTCTTTCAACATCGTCATTTTCTGTTCGGAACTCCTGAAAGTTTTCAAATTCTCCGTTAATATTTCCTTTCAACGCAGAGAACTGGATCTCGTGCTTATAGAACGATTTATTGTTGTCATCAATATTCCATTGGGTTCTATTGTAATATGTGCGGATCTTTTCGCTTACTTCAATTTCAACGTATCTTTTGGTTATAGTGTCATAAACACTTACTATGTTTTTGCTCATTTTTTATTCCTCCGTTTTGATTTTCTTGTTCTGAATCAAAACGAAGGCTTATGGATATTTGGCTATGTATTGCTGCCAGTATTTAAAAATGGGCATAAAAAAATAGAAACCGACACTAGCTTTAAAAGCTACTTGTCAGGCTTCTACTCCGATTTTAAACAAACGTGTGATGCTTGTACTAAGTAATTAATATTATTTAATGGTTTTAACGTTATTGTTTCTCGGCATTTCCAACACTTGATCATAACTGCAAAGTTTGTACCGAAATAACTATTCTCGCCTTTTCCTGTTATTACATCAAAAAGTCTGCCACCACATATTGGGCAGCGTATATGATGTATATTATCTATTGTCAATCTATCAATCCTCCGACGTTTAGCTGGTAAGCTAAACTGATGCTAAATAAATTTGCGGCATAAACCGCAAAATTATTTGTTCATTTTTGAAGTTGGTCTATGAAATCAAGCCAATCTTTTTCTGTTGCACTATTTTCCTGTGCTTTACGAATCGCTTTTGTTACAATATTATTGCTCTTTAGATATGTAATAATGTCCGGACTAATTGTATCATTTGATGCTGCATAGAGATCATATATTTTATGTGTTTCCGCTTCGTCCAAGTGCAATTTATTAATCATTCGGTCAAGCACTTCAATAGTTGGATTGCTTCTTGCTCCGCTTTCAAGTTGACTGAGATATGCTGTAGATATCCCAATCTGTCTTGCGAGTTCTTGCTTGGTCATAGAGTGTTGTATTCGTTTCTCGGATATGAACTGACCGAATCTGAGTTTGTCAGTCATGTTTTGTGTTCTTTACTGAACTACGATTTTAAAAACAGAAACACCTGCAAAATCGTACAATTCAGTATATTGATCAAAATTTTTTACATTTGAAGCTCTCCAAGCATTTATAGTCATAAAAATTCTCCTTATTAAATTTCATATGATGCATGAGTCTTATTTAATTATACGTTTTACATTATCGATGTCAACAAAATTGGCATAAGGTGAAGATGTTTAGCACGAAATGCAAAGATCAGAAAACTAACATAATATGCTTGACCTTGTTGTTTTATTATGGTAAAATAAAAAAGAACCCTGATACAAATTCAGAGTTCTAAATTGAATTATTTTTTTGACTTTCCTATAACCTCAATGAAATACGCTAAATGCTCACGTTCTGCGTTGTCCATCTTTGCCATTATTTCTACAGCGTCGCCTATAGTCATTTTATTTGTTAGCTTTATTGCATAAGTGTCATTAAGATTTGTCCTGCTTGCACTTTTGCCGAGAATATAATCTGTAGTAACGTTATAAAAGTCGGCAAGTCGATACACAACTTCTGTAGGTGGGACAGTTAATCCTTTTTCATAGTGAGAAATCGTGCTAGGAGAAAGATGAAGATGTTTTGCTATATCTGTTTGTGTTAGAAAGTTTAGCTCTCGCAGATTGATCAAGATTTTGGCGATAATGAGCTTTTGTTTTTCGCCAAAAACATTTGAGCTTTTAACTCGCTTTTTCATAATATACGATCCACCTACCTTTCCGATTCCAACATTTTTATTATAGTATAAATATATTTAGAAGTCACAAGTTTATATTATTTATAACAAATCGGCGAAATTTGTCGATTATTTATATTGTGAATATAATTGATGTGATTTATACTACATTATAAGGAGGAAATACATATGATCAGAGTAGCAATATGTGATGATAATAAAGTATTTGTTAATAATATGTCACAAGCTGTCAAATCCGAATTTAAAAGACAGAATAATGAAGATATTGAGTTAGAAACTTACATTTCAAGTGAATTGATGTATCAGCACCACTTAATAAAACCATTTGATTTGGTTTTTCTTGATATTGATATGCCGGAGCCGGACGGTTTTCAATTAGCAGCTAAGATTTCAAGTTCAAACGACTGTTACATAATTTTTGTTACCAATCATCCTGAACTGGTTTATGATAGTCTTTATTTCCGACCACTGAATTTTATAACCAAAAGCAATGATTCTTTTTTCACAGAAAAACTACATAGTGTGGTTAATCAGCTCTTCAATGAAATGAAGCAAAACACAATTATTATTTTGGAAAATAAAGAAGTCGGAAGAGTTCCGCTGCAAATAAAGAGCATTTATTATATTGAGAGCAGTAAACATTATGTTATCTATCATTCAGAACATAACGAACCGATAAAGATCAGAGGTAATATTGGTGAATTGGAGATTCATTTTTCTCAATATGATTTTGCTCGGATACACAAGAGTTTTCTAGTTAATCTTCGTCACATTTTTAATATAGATAGAAATAAAGACGAGATAATTTTTAAGCAAGGCTTTAGATTAAATATGAGTAAAAACTACAAACAAACTGTTGATGAGAAATTAACACAGTATTTGAGGAAGACAAAATGAAGAACTTGCTATGGAAATGCTTTGAGCTTGTGATTAATTATTATCAGGGCTTTATTATGACATGGTTTGTGTATAGATTTCTAAATCCTAAATCTCTCAAACAGGCAAAAACATTTCTTTCGATTTTTAGTATCATATTTGGAACAACCATAACCCTGTTAAATCACATCACTTTATATGAGGGATTTACAAGTACTTTATATTTAGTTATATTGTTGGTATATGCCATTATTGCCTTTAACGACAGTATTATTAAAAAACTACTATCAACGATCATTCCCAATATTATTCTGCTGCTTATCACTTCTGTTGAACTTAATTTATTATCATCTCTAAATAGAATAAGCGTCAAGGACTTGATTACAAATGATAATAGCGTAAGATTCATGACTTTGATTGTAATCCAGATTTCTCTTTGGATCTCCTTGAAAATTATAATCAAGCTGTTCAAATTCTCTGACAGTTATACAATATCAGATTGGTCTCCGATTATCACAGTATTAATATCTTCCTTTATTCTAGTATCACTTCTCCATGTACTTTCACTCAATGCGGATGATACGCAAAGAATATACATCAATTTATCATACCTGGTTATCATTATACTGAATTTCCTAATGTTTTACGTTATTTATTCACTCTTCTTCAAGAATGCTCAGATAAAGAATATGAAGGTACTATCCGTAAAAGAACAGTATATGGAACAGTATGTTAATAATGCGGAGACTCAATACGAGCTGATCAGAAAAATAAGGCACGATATAAAGGATCAACTTACCACCGTTTATGAATTGCTCACAAGTGGCAAAACCGAAGATGCTTTGGAATTTATTGAACAATCCAACGGCATTGTTAAAGCTACAATGACATTTGTTCAAACCAATAATCCAGTTGCAAATGCAATAATCAACTCTAAATTGTCTACTGCATCAACTTTAGGAATAAAGGTGTCATGTATTACGGTAAATGACTTTGTAGGTATCAATGAGCTTGATCTATGTGACTTATTGAGCAATACTTTGGAAAATGCGATCACAGCCTGTGAAGCTATGCCGCCAGATTTAAACAAGTTTATCTATTTGGAAATCAGTAAAGAAAACAACATTTATACATTTATAGTGAAAAATTCTCTAGATAAGTCTGTTATTAGCGAAAATCCAAAATTAAAAACCACAAAGAAAGATATCATAAACCATGGACTTGGCACTTCTATTATTAGGGACATAGTAAATAAATACAGTGGAAGATATGATTACTATGAAATTGACAATGCTTTCTGCTGCTCTATAATCTTAGAAACTTAACTCATATGATAGCTCGGCTTATGCCGAGTTATTTTTTTGTGCCTGAAAACTGCACAATATGCCAAAACGCTTGACGAAAGATATTTTATATTGTAAAATTCAAAAAAAGCAAGGTGAAAATTATGAATTACTTGGTATCTCAGATTGTTAATTTTATTACGGAACAAGATGTAATCAGTGATGAATCAGATGTACAAGACTTTTATAGATATGGAATAGAAATAAGTATTTCATCGTTACTTAACATAGTTCTTGTTGTAATAGCAGGTATCCTTATTCATCATATAATCGAAAGTATTGTTTTTCTTACACTATTTATACTTATCAGATCATTCACCGGAGGCTATCATGCCGACACATACTTTAGGTGCAATCTATTGATGTGTACTACATTCATATTAACCGCTTTAGCCAATAGTATATTTTCTAATAAATTCTCCCTACTGATTATTATTGTTTTAATCTGTGTTACTGAACTGATAGTTTCTATCTTGGGTCCTATAGAGAATAAGAATAAACCAATTGATGATTCGAAAAGAATAAAGCTTAAAATAATAGGGATAGTTATAACTTTAATAATTAATTGTACCGGATTGTTTCTTTCGAGAAGTTATCTAGGTACAATGATTATATTAACAACTTTTTTAATTGCCTTGCTCATGATTGCAGCAAAGATTAAAGAGAGAGGAAGTGATTAATGTGAAAAGTTTAAAAAAACTACTAGCTGAAATGATTCAGAAGATTGCAAAACATACAGCAATTTTGGCTTGTGGAGCAGCTTCGGCATACGGTGGATATCAGACTAAAGAGCCAAAGAACATCTACAAGAGATAAGCATCAAAAAACACAATTCAAAAGATTGGCATATTCGACTATTACGATCTACACTAGTATAGTTTTGAGCTGAATTAATCATTTTGTGCAGGAAGAAGATTGATTCAAAGGTTTTCAAAGTACTGTAATACTTGTCATAGCAAGTATAGAAATTGTCTTTTACTTTGCTTAAAGATGGTTTTTTTAGAATACAGACTTTAGGTCGGGAGTATTGCGTTTGTCTTATGATGAAAGCAATAAAAAATTTCAAGGAGGTTTTCAATATGAAACTTAAGAAGAAAATTGCGGCTATGGGTGCTGCTGTTATGATAATGGCTTCTATGAGTGCTATAGGTGCTAGTGCGTATCAAGCATCATATGAGGATAGTTATCGAATTATACTTGCATATACGTCTTATACTCCAAGCGAGACAGATTCAGTGGGAACGGTAACGAATCTTTCAACTACAAAAACAAATTACTCTGTACAGTCAACCCTTTATTACAAGACTTCTGCAGCAAAAATCGGTTCTTATACTCCTTCTGGATGGAAAAAAGGTACGCTGTCCAAAGGTCAGCTTTTGAAAGCAACAACAACCCATAACCGTAATACTAGTTATAAGTATTCTGCCAGAACTCTAGTCATGAAAGATAATAGAGTTTTTAAGGATATTCAGTCTGATTACTAATATATAACCCTGAGGAGCTAAAGCTCCTGCGGCAAGCTTGCTTCGTCGCAGCCGATGAAAAGCTACGCTTACATCGGGCTTTGCTCCGAATTAAATATGCATTAAAGAAATTTTAATAAAAATCAATTGAACATTTTACAAAGGCAATGCATTATCTGAATAACATCAGATAATGCATTGCCTTAATGGGTTTGAAGGAGGAAAGAATGTACACGCTGAAAAATCTTAGAAATATGATGAAAAATCATACCGGTATGCTGGTTCTACTTGTGATTTCTATGTTTGTTTCATTCGGGGTTTTGTTTTTCGGTGTTGGATTGTACTATCAGTACAGCAAAAATATTGAGGACGGCGAAATTGACAGCTATGCTGTCGGTTTTTCCATAAATGACATTATTACAAAAAAAAATTTTTGTGAGTTTGTGAAGAATATGCCGAATAAGCTTATGGGTGATGTTTCATATATTACCTGTTTTTCGTCCACGCAGGTAAGCGGAATTGATGAGGAAATACCTGTCGCATTCTATCTTCAGTATTCTGAAGGAAAATTTGAATATTCCGATAAAGTATTTCAGCCAATGATTGATGACCTTGTAATTAAGGACGGCAGTTTTTTCACGCAGGAGCAATATTCAAACGGAGAAAAAAAGGCTGTTGTAATGGGCAGCGGAAATGTAAATCAGCCGACTTCAGCACCCGAATATACAAATTCGGTTACAGCATTCGGTCAGAGCTATGATGTTATCGGCACAATAAACCCTGCTAACAGCAGCTATTTTTTTTACAGTATCTATGTTCCGTTCAGCTCAGTCCCCGACGATACAATTATGAACGACGGGGTTTATCTTGCACTCAACAATAAAATCACTAAATCTGAATATGATGATTTTACCGCATATATCAGCGAATTTTTCAAAGATAAAATCACTCTTTATGAACCGGCATTCGACTTGGCATCAAACACTTCCTACTACATAACAGTTGTACTGATTTCGGTAATCATTGCCATTCTTTCGGCATTGAACATTTCCATTCTGTATAATTACATCATTATCAGCAGAACAAGACAACTGACCATTATGCGTATCTGCGGAGGGTTAACCTCAAATCTGAGCATATCAACCGCAAATGAGATTATTCTTATTATGCTTCCTGTAAGCATTATTTCAGCTTTGTGCTATGATAAATTTATTCTTACTGTACTTTCAGCTAAATTTCCGCTTATGAAAGCTGCATATAATCCATATGTTTACGCAGAAATAATTTTGATTTACTCTGCAATATCGTATCTTCTTAATCTGTTTTTGCTTCATCATAATCTCGGCAAAAAAATTAAGGAGGGATTGAAATGAGAATTAAGTTATACGGCAGGGTTATCGGTATCTTCCTGAAAAAGCACTCGTTTATCAATGTTTTAATAAGCCTCCAGCTGATTGCTGTTTTTGTTATCGGAATAATTATGACATCGATAATAGACGAAAAGGCTTCCTCATATGAGGCTGTCAAACCGCTGCTTAATGGCGAGGGATTGTATTGTGGTGGATATTTTTTGAAAGATAATGAAAATGGCGGACTTTTGGAAAACACAGATGAAATCAAAACTCAGCTGAAAGATGTTGATTTTATCTCGTCTGTAAACTTTGCGTCCCTGCAAACAGGCGTTGATACACAAACTAACGAGGTTAAGACCGCATATGCACTTGTATATGATGATTATTCTGCAAATCTTTTTCGCCCGACAATAGAAAAAGGTTCGTGGATAACTGATTCCAAGCAATCCGATGATATACCGCAGGCTGTAATTACCCGAAATTATCAAGGCTATAATGTTAATGATATTGCTGAATTTGAAACTGAAAATGGAACGTTGAAGGTCAGAATAATCGGTGTAATTGGTGATAATGAAAAATACCTTGGAGCAAACTCGGAATATGAATCAAATGAACCATCCTATCAGTTAATGCTTTCTACACATTTCAACTGTCTGAATGACCAGCTTAAAAACAAAGGCTTTACAAACGAGGAGATTGCTTTGAAACTCGAATCTCTTGGGTATTCAGCGGACAGCATTGTATATAATGAACCTGTATTGTTTTTTACAGATAAGGAGTGGAATAAAACCGATTTGGATTCAGTAATGTCAGACTCCCTTTTTATAAAGTACAACCGGAATATTTCCGATGATGAAAAGCTTTACAACAGAAAATATATCAACGAGAATCTTTCTGTATTATCATTTGCGATACAGTTTTCTCAGTTGAACAACAACAGTCAGACCATTGTTTATAGAGAGTTGTACACATTGATGCCAATAATGTGTGCAATATACCTGCTTGTACTGATTGCGTCAGTGAGCGTTAATGCGATTAACTGCAAAAATAATATAAGAAACGAAGCCATACTGTATTTGGGTGGTGCAAAAAGAAAACAGTTGCTTACAATCAATGTAATTTACAATGGGCTGATTTGCATTGTGTCTTTGATAATTTCAATAGCAGGATCGTTGATTTTCTACAAGGCAGGATTGTTCAGCAAAACAGTAATTACATTGGGCTGGAAACCGATCACCATTTGCCTGATTGTGTGTGCTGTATATATCTTGGTATCCTGTATCATTTCCTGCATTATCCTCACACCAAAGGCTTTGAAAAAAGCAATAATATTATCGGAGGAATAGTAATGGTAAAACTTAATAACATAGTAAAAATATATAATTCAAAGAAAGCCAACGAATTCAAGGCTCTCCACGGTGTTTCGGCAGAAATTCGGGACGGTGAGCTTATTGCGATTATCGGAAAATCGGGTGCAGGAAAATCAACGCTTCTGCATATTTTAGCCTGCATTGACAACTATCAGGAGGGCGAATACTACATTGATGATGTGCTTGTGAAAGACCTTTCCGAAAGTCAGTATGCAAAAATCAGAAACGAGAAAATCGGGATGGTTATGCAGGATTTTGCACTGGTTGAGGATTTCACGGCACTGGAAAACGTGATGATACCGCTGAATTTTTCCAAAAAGAAAGTCAGTGACAAGAAAGAAAAAGCCCTTGCGGCACTGAAATCGGTAGGCATTGAGGAGCTTGCCAAAAAGCTATGCAGCAAACTTTCGGGTGGACAGAAGCAGCGTGTGGCAATTGCCAGAGCGATAGTCAATGAACCGTCAATGATTTTGGCGGACGAACCGACGGGAGCGCTGGACACAAAGACTTCCGCTGAGATTATGGAGCTTTTCAAGTCCCTGAACAAACAGGGCAGGACGGTTGTTATAGTTACCCACGACCCGAAGATTGCGGAGCAATGCGGCAGGGTTATTGAGATTAGTGACGGGAATATTGTTACAGCAAAATAAATTGTGGAGTGAAAACAATGAAAATTACCGATTATGTAGATCTGTTCTATCCGTCGGCGGAGGCTGAGGAGTATGCAAAAAAGCGGCAGAAAAAATATGAAAATTATCCGCAGGATTTTATGGTCAATCTTGAAACGGATAACATAGCAAAACTTATTGCACCTATGAATTTTGCTGTCGCAACATCTAAAATGAAAGAGTTTACAGATGACATTGAAACCCTTGATTACAGGCTGGATTGTCTTGAGGACTTTATGAATGTCCCCGAACTTAACGGCAGATTTCGACAGCTGATAAATGAACTCGCAGGAAACAGAATTGACTTTTCAGATGTTGATTGTGTCAACTCGTTTATGCAGATTAAGACCCATATGGACAGCCTTGAAGAATTTCTCGGCTGCATTGAAAACATCAACAGGTTCTTTGCAAAGTATAATCACGCAATTAAGTCGGTAGCGGTAAAAAGGCTTGCACAGTTTTTTGAAAAACTGCCAAAAAGCGAGAACATTTCCGAAATAGCATACAGCATTTCACAGCTGAAAGATACCTTTTCAAAAACCATACGGAGCGTAAAAATCGGTGTTAATTTTGATTCGGCTATGAATCCCGACAGTGCAGGACTGCTTGAAATCGGATATGACAAAATTTATCCCAAGGGAAATATTCTTGAAAAGCTTGTGTTCAAAAGTTTTGCAGGCAGAGAGCAGTTTATTGGCGAGGAGCATTTCAACTCGGCAACAAGGCACACTCCCATTGATATAGACACTGCCCTTTTCCGTGAACTGAGCAAATACACAAAGGAGTTCGCCCTGCGGATTGCCGCAGCACTTAAAAGCTATCGTTCCTCGGTTTTTTCAGACCTTTCGGAGCTGGAATCACAGCTTGACTTCTATGGCGGAGCGGCACAGTTTATATCAAGTGTCAGGGCAAGGGGAATGAAAATGTGCCGACCGAAATTTCTCCCCTCTGAGAAGCGTGTTACAAGGCTGAAAAACGTCTTTGACCTCAACTTCTACAGGCAGCTTGTTACGCAAAATCCGCAGGAAATTCTGACCGAAAAAATTGTTGCAAACGATATTGATATGTCAGATTACGCACGGTTTTATATGGTGACGGGAGCAAACAACGGCGGAAAAACCACTTTCGCAAGAGCGGTGGGAGTATGTCATTTAATGGCACAAATGGGATTGTACGTTCCTGCGGAAAGTGCAGAGATTTCCCCTGCCGATTACATATTCACCCATTTTCCAAAGGAAGAAGCTGTCGGAATAAATTCAAGCCGATTTACCACGGAAATCAAGGAGCTGAAAAAAATCTGCGAATATATGACCGACAGAAGTCTTGTTATTCTCAACGAATCCATTCAGTCAACCACGCCAGTTGAGTGCTTAAACATTGCAAAAATTCATCTTGAAATTATAGCGGCAGTGGGGGTAAGGGGATTTTATGTCACTCATCTAACAGAACTTTATAATGAAATTCAGCGGATAAACAACAAAAACTATCCCACAAAGGTGGGAAGTCTGGTATCCTGCACAGACAGTGAGGGCAAGCGTATGTACAAGATGAAAGCCGCAAAGCCGCCTATTGAAAGTCTTGCATACACGGTTTACGAAAAATTCGGAGCAAAGCTTGAAGACGTACTTGCAAAGTCGGGTGATAAGAATGGACAAGCGTGAAAACCTTTTGCAGTTTCTTGATTACGGTGGAAACGAGCTGTTTTCAAGCCTTATGGAAAGTGACAGCGACAGACCGCAGGCGTTGGACAGAATGTGCATTTTACTTCGCAAGGCTGTGATTTTCGGGAAACTGAAAGGCAGAGCTGCGGCATACCAATATATGATTTCAAAGGCAAACCAAATGGGATTTATAAAGTCAAAAAAAATACATGCCTACAGGCTGACAGCTGCCGAACGGGAGCGGATTACAGAAAAAGTCTGCAAGTCAACAGGTGCGAAATATTTTTTCAAAAAGTATGGAAAGAACGTGATAATTTATTCTGCACTGCTTGGGGCGGCTGTGATTTTGGTTGTGCTGATATATAATTATATGCACTCGGAAAAATATCTGAAAAGAATGTACCAGGCGGCTGAGGAAACTGTAATTATAGAGTCGGCATACAAAACCGATTACGGCATAAAGCTTACCATACACAACAATTCACTTGCGGACTATTACATCTGCGATTTGCCGACCTTGAAATATACTGACGAATATGATGACCGGGCAATCGGAACATATTATCATTGTAAAAATGCAAAACTTTAAGATTGTGTTATATACAAGTTTGACAAAAAATGACCTGATTCTAAATTCTGTATAGCTGCGGAATGGCATATCAAAATTAAAGAGCAAATCTATTTGATGAGATCGTCGAAACCACCGTCGGTCTTATCTGCATATTTTCATAAAAGTATTCTGTGCAAGATACAGCATTTTGAACAGTCTCTCATCGGTTGGAAATAACGACTTTGTTTTGGTGACCTTTCGCAGCTTACTGTTAATTCCCTCAATCGCATTGGTAGTGTAAGTCAGCTTTCTCAGTTCCTGCAGAAACTTGAAGTAAGTGCTTAGATTCGCCCGATTTTCATACCATGACTTTGAAATCTTTGGATACTTCTTGTCCCATATTGATGCAAATTCGTCAATGGCATCATGCGCAGAAGGCACATCAACAGCGGGATAAACACGTTTTAAATCAGCCATAAGTTCTTTCTGACACGCTCAGACCTAAATATTGCGGATATGCTCTTCAATGTCAGCAGTTGACATACCTTTTACGTAACATTGAGATGATTTTATTCTCCATGTCCGAAGAAATTTTGGGCTGATTTTTCCAAATAAGCTGCAGCTCTGGCCCTGCGAAAAAATCTCTGTAAATTCAACAACAGTGATAAAAAACGATATTGTGGAGCGGCTTGAAAAACAGCCGCTCATTTTTTTACAGTATACAATAAATACCGTAATTTGTCAAGGTTCTTCAACAGTCAGTCTGCTGGAATGGAGCGTAGCGGAATGGAAGCAGACTGACTGTGCCGGCTCAGCTTAGCCTGTCGAGATACATGATCTCCAGCTCGCCAAGAACTATGCCCCAGTTTCTCAGCGGTATAGTCCATTTTTTCGCTATTTCATGCGTTGCAAGATACAGTACCTTCAGGAGCGCCGTATCGCTCGGAAATACGCTTCTCTGCTTGTTCAGACGACGATAGCCGCTGTTAAGGCTTTCGATCGCAATGGTGGTGTAAATGACCTTTCTCACATCAGCGGAAAACTTGAAGATCGGTGAGATCACATCCCAGTTTTTGTACCAGCTCTTCATGGCGTTTGGATAATCTTTCTCCCACTTCTCCGTCACACGCTCAAGCTGTTCAAGCGCAGCGTCCCCAGACGGTGCGTGATAAATGGTTTTCAAATCGTTGGAAAATTCTTTCTTGTTTTTTGCACCAACATATTTCAGCGTGTTTCTTACTTGATGAACGATACAACGCTGTAATTCTGTCTGTGGAAATGCCGTATTTACGGCTTCTTTCATACCCGAAAGACCATCGGCACATATCACGAGGACGTCCTTTACACCACGATTTTTCAGCTCGTTCAGAACGCCAAGCCAGTACTTTGCACTCTCGTTTTCACCGATATGTATGGACAGCACTTCTTTGTGACCTGTCAAGCTTACTGCAAGGATTACATATGCTGCAAGCTTTTTTCTATCCGTTTTATTGTACAGAAAGATGTACAGCATCAATAAATACAATGGGGTAAACCTCGTCAAGAGGACGTTTCTGCCAGTCTTCTATCTGCGGAAGGAGACGGTCTGTGATATCGGATACCATCGCTGACTTCAAAGCCGTAGATCTCCTCGATCGTTTCGCTTATCTGGCGAGTTGTCATGCCCTTTGCGTACAGCGATATTATCTTCTGTTCGATACCTGAAATATCCTTATGACGCTTTTTTACAACCTTTGGCTCGAATGTTCCGTCTCGATCCTGTGGTACTTCAATTTCTGTTTCACCTAAATTTCCACGTATCTTCTTGGTTTTCCTACCATTATGGTAATTGGAGTTGTCCGAGCGTTCATATGAACTGTACCCTAAGTGTTCATCCAGCTCTGCCTCAAGCATTTCCTGTATCGTGCCGCCCATCAGATCCCTGAGAGCATCCTCAATATCTTTTGCTGTCCTGATATCATACTCCTCGATCAGCTCTGCGATGATATTCTTCTTCCCCTCGCTCATTGGTTCTCTTTTTCTTCTTGCCATAAAAAATCAGCCTCCTGTGTTATTTATATTTTACCATAGTTGACTGCGTTTTTACAGACTTTTTTTCGGTGGGTCTCAGCTCTTTTATTATACACTACTTTGGAGATTTACACAACATATGGGGAAAAAACTATCTTTTCTTTGAATATAGCTTTTAAGATATTTCTTAGTTAGTCATATTTTGTTCTTCTCTGATGCCAATTCCTGACTTTCTCTTTTGTATCATTTTTCTGAGCTTTCTATCAGTTTGTATTTTTAAAGAACACTGCTTCTGCGAATAATTATCCTCAATACAGCGACTTAAATTCACAAACAATCCCATAACAGTATTTCTAAGCAGCATATTTTCAAAATCATCAATATTGTTAAGCATATTCTGAACGTACTCATTACCATCATTTGCGGACTTTGTGAGCCACTCCACAGCCTTTTCCTTATCCTTTTCAAGTTCATCTGCTCCGAAAAGATAAAGCCTGCCGAGCTGATAGCTTGACCACATATTCTTATCAGCGGATTTTTCAAAGTAATCTACCGCCTTTTGAATATCATACTTTTCTTCCTGCAAATACAACTTCCCAAAAGCATACTGTGTGAATTCGTTATCCTCTGCAAGCAGCAAATATTTCTCTGCTCTTTCTAAATCCTGAGTGACAATTTCACCTTTCAAATAAAACTGACCCAACTGAAAACAAGCAAAACTGTCACCCTTATCTGCACATTCTGTCAACATAAATAGTCCTTTTTCAATATCTTGTGAAAAATATTCACCCGAAATATATTCCAATGCAAAAAAACGCTTTGCATTGGAATTTTTAAGTTTCATTGCTTTTTCAATACACTCCAAACCCTTATTTAAATCAGCCTCAATGTATTTTCCTTGAATTAATGTTTTGCCATATTCATACAGACCATTCTTGTTATTCATCTCAGCGGAACGTTTGAAGTAATCAATGGCTTTTGAAATATCAGCTTCCGTTCCAAGTCCGTTTTTGTACATAACTCCAATTTTATAAAATAGGTTATCGTCCGCCTGATCTTTGCTTTCAAGTTCAAGGAAACCAGATAATGCAGCTTTGTAATATCTCTGTGCGGTTTCATTATTCTCAGCAACATATTCACCCTTGCTGTACATCTGTGCAACAGCATAAGAAGCATACGGCTGACCCTGAGAAGCCGATTTCTGATACCACAAAAACGCCTGCGACAAATCTTTTTCCACACTGTTGCCGTAGTAATATAAATTGGCAAGACTGTATTGTGCGAATTTGTTGCCCTCCTGAGCTGACTTCAAAAACCATTCAAATGATTGAGCGTAATCCTGTTCTGTTCCCAACCCATAGCAATGCATTTTGCCTATGCGATACCAAACGTAAGAACGCATATTCACGGGTTTCATAATCTGCCCATCAAATTTCGGCTCATAAGGAAACATAAAATCAGAATCCGGCTCGATCTCCATAAAGCCCTGCAATGCCTCATTATAGTATGCAAATGACTTTTCTTCATCTTTTGCACCAATCTTTTCCGTGGAATAAAGTTTTCCCAAATCGTGAATAGCAAGAACATTACCTGCCCCTGATTCGTTAAGCAAAAGCTGCTCCGCTTTTTGAAAATCTTCAAGCTTTGATTGCTTGTTATAAATCAGCTTGCAGGCTTCTTTGTATGCGTTGCTCCATTTTAAATAATATTTGCTTTTCGGAGAATCATCGGGTTCTTTTGGCGAGATTTTGCTGCTGCATGAAAAACCATTGGCAGCCATATCGTCATTATCAAAATAAATCGCATTATCAAACTCATCAATCTGCGGAGGAATATCTGTTATGTCATCATCAGTTTTTTCTGTCAGTTCCGGTTCTTCAATCTCAATATCAACAACAGGACTATTCATATCCAGCACGGTCTGAATGATCATATTTTTAACGGACTTAAACTCCTTGTTATCCGCAAGCTTCGGAAACTGAACTCTTGCTGACGAATAAACATCATGCTTCTGCTGTTCCATTTCGCACCAGAGGGAGTACATTTTTTGAATTGATTCGTTTTCCGCAAGCCTTATAAAAATCTCATCAACAGTTTTCTTCACATCCGCTTTCAAGTATCCGTATACCTTTTTGCCTTTAGAAGAATTAAGCTGTTCATGCAGTTTTGCAACAAGATCAATTAGTTCTGCATTATCAACATCATTCTGTGAAATGTTATCCGCAAGCTGTTTCATCAACTGCTCAGACTCTTTTTTCATCTGATTGCGCAAATCGGTCTGCTGTGCGTAGAGATGGTGAAGTTCGTCCGCATAAATATCGTTTGCAAAACCACTGCGGATTTTTTCAATACCATGATTAGTGAGAAATCCCTCACGCTCGTTTGTGGAGTACACGATGATATGCACATGGGGATTCGTTTTCTTATCGTGAAAGGCGGCATACCATTTCAGATTAGCCATATCAATTTTTTGATTCTTTGCAATGTTAGAAATCTGCCGCTTGACTAATTCCCGCCACGCTTTTAAATTATCATACCCCATTGCCTGAGCGTTATCTCTGCGCAGCGAAACGACATGAGTCCAGACGTTACCGCCGTGGTTTGCAATATCTTTTGCAACCTTTTCAAGATTAATAGGCTCGTCCGATTGTGAGAATAAACCGTGAGAACCAAACTTGACTGTGCCGGGACGGTTTGCAAGATATCCAACATAATTTTCACGACTTGTAAGCCTGTCCATGTTTCGGTCAAGTATTACCGATATGAGCGCTGAACCGTTTTTAATTGTGGGATTCTTTTGGTAATCTTCGTACTCAAATAACTCTTTGCTGTCGGGGAAATCGTGCAGCAGAGATGAAATAAGCTCCTGCTGACTTTTCGTAGCAGGAGCTGTTTCATTTGCATTCGGTATCGGGACTGAACCCTCACGGGTTGCAATATATTTTACATAATGGTACAGCTGTTTTTTCTTCCCAGAGCCGCTTTTAAGATAGCGGCTTGTAACAATTAATTTTGGCAATTAAAAATCACTCCTTCTGATACTCCACAGCGTCCTCATAATCAATAATACCGTTGATTTTACGGACTTCATTAACGCACATGGCATGAAGACTTCTAAGCGTTTCATCGTCCACATCATTTATCGCCGCAGTCATATGCGACAGCTTGCCAAGCTCAACTGCAACTTTGAAAAGCAAGCGGGCAAGCCGCTGTTCCGTACCCTTAATTGTAGCTTTGACTGTTTCGGTTATCATTGGTGAAATGTAATTCACGCTTTTTTCCTCATCAAGATAACCGATGTAGAACTTGATCGCTTTTTCAATAAACTCACTCTGCGACTTGCAGTTGTCGTTTTTGTAGTGAACCTCCACGTCTTTCAACGTTTCGGGATATGCCCATAGCGCAAATTTTACTTTATTCTCAAAACTCATCTTACAACACCTCTTAAATCCTTGGCTTTACGCTGTTTTCTGCCACTGCAACCCCTAATTTTCAAAATCCCCGATTTTACAACCCCTTTGCCGAAAACTCTGTAAATCTCGCAAAATGCGGTCGGCTTTGCCGTCCGCTGTAACTGTTTCGGGGTTTCAACCCCGAAACTTTAACTTGCAATATATTAAATGCCCCTCAAACCCACCCGAAATCATCTGATTTCTACCATTCTCAAACTCTGCGATAAGACTTGTTCTTAACGCTCGACAAAATGCCCAAAATTCGCTCCGACCGTTGTTAGGGTAAAGTTATCCCACCGACCTCCGAACCTCGCCACACAAGGCGACACGGTGCGAACTGCGGCGAATTACTGCTCGGACTGCTTTTCCGGTTCGGCAGAAGCAGGATTCTTCGGCTTTCTCGCAGGCTTTTTCGCAGACATCATATCAATAAAATCTCTCACATTCTGCGGAACGACCTTGCCGTAAAGCTGATCCGCATACTTTTCAAGCTCCGCCGCAAGAGTTGTGTTCTTCTGCTCCAGATACATTTCTATCGCAGATAGCTTTTTCTCGTTTACACTTACAGTAACTGATTTTTTCAACCTATCACACTCCAATAAAATTAATTTTCTGATGAGCTGTCCTCTTTCAAACTTTCAATAGCGTCAGTCACCTCCTGCGGATAATCCACTCCCTCATAGGTACACCAGCTTGACCAACCGCCGTTTGAAACAAAGTCTTTTGTAATATATCCAACAGTCTCCGAACTGTAAATCATTTCATTATTGCCGATATAAATCCCGTGTTTACTGCCATCGAACAGTCCCACGCCTGCGACTTCCGGCATGGTATCAAGACCACCTTGTTCTGTATAAACAAGAGTACTGTAATCAGAACCGAACGCTTTATCGGTCGGGCTGTAGTTAAGATATCCAAGCATAAGTCCCGCGTTATCTGCGTATCTGATGCGGTCAGCTTCATTTCTTTCACCAATAAAACCGTTCATATATCCCCAGCCTGAGATGTAAGCATTATCAGCCCAAGCCGCAAGATCAGCACAGTTTTTCGTGCTTGTATCAGAAAACATAAACGCATTTATGGTGCTGTTCATCACAAAAGTGTATGTGCGGACAAACTCATCATAGTCAATATCCAAACCGTAAGTCGAGTTTATCGCCGCAATTAAATCACTGTCATTTGGAGCAACAGCGAACAAATTTGCGTATGACTCAGCATTAAAATTCTGAACATCTTCAAAGTAAGACATATATATCAGTTGAGCCTTTATGGTCTGAACCTTGACACCCTTTTCGTCCATAGCGTTTGCAATGTCATTACCTGCTGATCGGATATCATCGAGCCTTTGCCTGCTTTCACTGTCAAGAGAGCTGTAAAAATCATCGGCATTAATGTGAAGTTCAGGCACTTGAGCTTCCTCGCCGACCTCCCCAAGAGAAGAAAGCATCACCGCAGGAGCACACAACAAAAGGAGCAGACCCACCGCAGCACTAAGCACCACAGTCACAAGCTTGCCTCGCTTTTTTTCATCACCAAGAATATATACGGCTGCCTTTTTAAGAGCCGCCGCAACTGTCGCCGACATTACATCACCTTCCTCCCGCCGAACCAAACAGTGCCGCCTTGTAAGCAGGAGCAATGACCTGCAAAAGATACCTCTCATTACCGCACCTGTAAAGACAAGTTCCTCTTTCGGGATACTTGATAAGACTGTACTCTGACTCTTCCAACTGTAAGGTGTCAATAAATGCCGTCGGCGAGATATTTCCCGGATTGAACAGAAAATGATGTGCCGGAATAGAAAACAGCGGCTTGGTGAACTCCTTTATCTCAGGCAGCAGAAAGTCCTCGATATTCTGACTTGCCAGAATAAACGAGGACTCTTTTTTACGCACACGTTTCATACCGTTACGAATATATTCTATCGCCGTCATATTTGTGAGGAATAAATATAACTCATCGACTGCCGCAACAGTATTTCCGCGCCCTAAAAGCTGATCGCTCATGTAGCTTAGAATGTTGAACAGCAGCGTATCTTTCAGCCGCTTGTTTGTATCCATAAGACCTTTCACTCCGAAACAGATAAACTCGCTGTCTTTGATGTTGGTGTGCCCGTTAAAATATTTGCTCTCCGCGCCTTTGCACATACTGTGCAGTCCAAGACAGATGTTCTGTAAAATTTCTTCTGTGTAAAGCTGCTTTTTAGACTTATCAAAAGCGTAAAACTCCTTTTCCACAAGGTCATAGAGATCTGACATCATGGGATAATCCTCGTTTTTCTGCGTACTGAAATCCGTGAAGTCATCAATACCGAATCTTGCATAGAGCTTCATCAGCATAATTTCTATCGTATCGACTTCGGCGTCACTAAAATCCTTGTACGCTCTGAAAAAGTCTTTCAAATAGCTGATGTGCTGACTAAGTCGGGTGACCTTGCGGAACGCTTCGGGCGAATAGGAATCCACTCTGTCGCCGTCGCCCCATGCTTTCGGTTCAAGAGGATTTATCATAAATTCTCCCGACATCATATCGATATACGTTCCGCCAAGGTTTGAACATAAGTCTTCGTATTCATGTTCAGGGTCTAAGACCAGAACACTTTTCCCTGCCTCACGCTGATTGCATAAAAGCAGTTTCATCAGATACGACTTGCCCTGACCGCTGTTGCCGAGGATAAGGATATTGCTGTTTGTCTTGTCCTCGGTACGTCTGTCGAAGTCCACAAGCACGTTGCTGCCGTACTTATCTCTGCCGATATAAAAGCCGTTTTTGTCGGTCTTTCCTGAGTAATTCAGAGGATAAAGATTCGCCACAGAGCTTGCAGGCAGCACTCTTTCAAACTGACTTGCAAACACGTTATTGCCCGCAGGATGAACAGACAAGAACCCCTCTTTCTGACGTAAAAGCAAACGGTCAACAGATATTTTGGAGCGTGTCAGTTCCATTTGAATATCAGCCTGCAGTTCTTTCAGCTTGTCCTCAGAGCTTGCTTTTAGCTCAATAAAAACAGCTGTGTGCAGTAAAGGTTCTTTGTTTCTGCGTAGTTCGCTTATCAGCTCCACCACATCATTTATGTTATCCTGAGCCTTTATGCTCTCGTTGACATCATTTGTAGTAGTCATCATATGGTTCTTCCGCATTGCCTGCTGCACGATCTTTCGCTGTTCTACGGCGGTAACAAGTCTGTCATATATCCTCAGCGTAACGCCGTTTCTGTCGGCAAGGTGAGCAAGTATAGCAGTTTCTTCTGTGCTCGGCGGATACTCAGTCACAGCCCAGACGCATCTGAAACTGTTTCCGCAGATGTAGTGATCTGTGTAAAAGCGTATAATGCCCGGTGCAATGCGGTCAAAAAAGTCCTTTGTATCGATGATCTCAAGCTGTTCTTCTGACAGTTCTTTTTTCTTTTGCTTTTTAATTCTCATTAACAGTCACCCCCGGTTTTTCTAAATCAAATTCCGTTTCGCCCTCAATATCGGGGATATCATCTCCGGAAAGACTTGTTCCGAAGTACAAAGCCAGCATACGCTTGATCTCAGGCTTAGTCATTCTCCTAGCCGCAAAACCATGCTCTGATATTGCCTTATCCACACGATTCAGCGTGCTGAATATCTGCTCGTCCTTTTCACGTCTGAACCGCACCGCAAACATAAACTGTCTCGCTGTCGACATCTCAACTTGTATCTCGTCGAGAAAATCATAGTCAGCTTGCAGCAGTTTTCTTACCGCCTCGTTCTGCTCTTTTTCAAGCCTTTTTCTAAGATGATTTTTATTGCTGTCAAAACACTCGCAGGAGTCCAATGCCAGTATTTCTAGGTCAGGTATGGTACTCAATAACATCATAAGATGATGTATTTTGACGTCGATATTAGCTGCTGACAGCACGGATATATTAGTAGGCTCTACGCTGAAAAACGCAAGCTCGGCTTTGTCGGTCTTTATACCGAAACGAGTAAAGCGTTCAAGACCTATCAAGCCCTGAACGCTGTTTTTGTTCTTTGTCATTTAATCTTTCCTCCATAAATACAATTGCTGTGAAGTCAGAAAAAACTTCACAGCGTTAAAAATATAGTCCATAATTGCAGTTTCGTCGACCCGAAGAGAGAGAAACGCAAAGCAGGCGGTCGCAGCAAAGGGCAGGACGTTCCAGAAGTTCACCAGAATCACAACCGACAGAATTATCCCGCCGCAGATTATGATAAAATCCCGAACGTTCCAAAACCATAGTTTGACGTTTGCTTTTAGGTTTTCGGGGTAGATGTAGGTTTTCATTTTGCTCCTCCTTTCAGCATTCCAATAGCTTTAGCTCCCATAGAAACCGTATGGCTAACAGACATCATATTGACTCTCACACTGGTATCCAATCCATACATCTGAGCTATCCTCGGCACTTCAGTAGCTGACAGGCAAATGCCCACTGCAATAAGAGGGTGCTGAGTGTAAGTCAGCAATCCGAGATAAAGTATCACAGTCTGCAAAAAGGCTGTAAGACAGGTCGATATCACTTGTTTGCACCAGCTTGAAAAGCCGTCTGTAAAGCCTCTGGGAATGCCTATCATATATATACTTCCCACTGCTATCTGACACAACATTATGCCGCCTCGCTTGATGTTCGCAAACACGACCTTTACCGTGCAGTAACCGAAAAGTACGATAAAAAACAGGCTGAAAAGTGAAACGTCAGATGCAAGAACATACAGCACGTTAATTCCGAATCTGCTATTGTACTGTAGGTATTAGACACTAAATCCACCTGGTCGGTCATATGAAAAGAACCCTGCAAATCCATGCAGGGTTCCTTTTTCATATTTACAATATTACCATCATTAATATGAATCGGCGAGATTTGTTAAAATAGAATACAGTTCATTCAATGATGATCCTTGTGAGTTTTCATAGAGAGAATCGTCTGATACACCTACATTCTTATCCTCTGACTTGTCATGTACCCAAAATACAGCACACTCTTCTGAATCTTTGAAGTACAAGACTATGGCGTAGCCTTTAGTTTTTTGATCGTTCCAGCCACCATTGCAGCTATCTACTACACATTTACTTAGCTTATCAGTAACATTCGTGTCTGAACAATCAACCATTTTCACAACTAAGTTACTATATGGTACATCTCCCGTAATTGTCTCTCCATTAACGATCATATCAGCGATTCCACTGTTTACATCTCTATATATTTTCCTTGCAATCTCCTGACTGCAATATTTATCGCTGTCAGATATAGACACGGTGTTAAAGCAACCATCATACTGGCAATACCTTAACATTTCGCCAGCCAAACCATAGTATTTTTTATTATTAACTATGCCGCCTGAAGTGTTTATTATCGCAGCCTTTTTGTCATCTGTAGTTACTATCGCATATCCGTCACTGTAAAATTCTGAGCCGGATATGTAACTATTGCTTATACAAACATCGCCATTTTCAGACAAATATCCCATTTTGCCACCATAGCTAAATGAACATCTTTTATCATAATTCGTAGAACCGGAAATTGAATCATATGTAGGTTTAAGTATTTCTTTTCCCTTTTTGTTTACAAGTCCCCATTTTCCGTCCTTTGAAACAGCATAAATGGTATTATTGATACGCCTTAAATCTTCATACTTAGCAGGTATTATCCACTTTTCACTAGTATCTATCAAACCCCATTCCCCAGATTTTTCAGCAGAAGCCACTCCATTTTTAAAGCTGCCACAATAGTCATACTGTGCTTTAATAACTTCTTTACCCTTAGCATCCACAAAACCATACTTTTCGTTACTGCTAAATACAGCATAACCTTCACTAAATGAACACAAATCATCATATTTTGGATTGACAACATACTCTCCCTTATTATTTATAGCTCCATATTTTTCTCCTATTTGCACTACGCTGAAACCTTCTGAAAACGAGTACGCATTGTCATACTGACAATTTATGACCAACTTACCCTTTTCATCTATAAAACCATATTTTTCATTGCTGCAAACAGCGGCATAACCCTCGCTAAATGAGTTTGCATCATCATATGTAGGATTAACTATGATCTCGCCTTTTGTATTTGCATAGCCATATTTTTCGCCTGATTTTATAGGGAAAATATCCACATCATCGTCAAGATCTAATTCTCCTAATCCTCTACAAGAATCTGAACCAATTTTGTCATATGTTATCGGGAGCAGCATTTTTCCTTTGGTATCAATAAGTCCGCATTTATCTGAACCCTCGTCATCAACATCAAAATCAGTAACAACTGCTACACCGTTTGAAAAGCGTGATATATAATCATATTGTGGGGACACAGAATATTTTCCCTTAGTATCTATCACTCCCCATTTTCCGTCAACAGATACAGTTGCATATCCGTCGGAAAACTCTGTTACAGCATCAAATTGAGCCTCGATAACAAAGTTTCCTTTTTCATCGATATAGCCCCATTTACCGCCCTGTTCAGACATTGCACTTAACAAGCCGTCATTAAAAAGATTTTTCGGTATTACATCATTATTTTTAAACAAGATCGGTTTGAGCAAAAACCAAAAGGCTGCAAATAAGCCAGCTAAAACAACAACGATCACCACAATTATCAATGGTGCTTTAGATTTTTTCTTTTTCAAAACAGCACCACCATCAGGAACAACCGAAATATTCTGAATATTTTCAACTCCCACATTTTCATTTCCGACAACTTCTACGGCCGTTTTTGTCGTCTCATCAGGCTCAGGTGTAGAATTATTACTAATTACCCCCACCTTATTTCCACAATAACGACAAAACTTTGCATTGTCATCGATTTCTTTGCCACAATTTCTGCAATAAGCCACAGCATATCCCTCCATATTCTTTTAAAAGTGTATTTTTTACACTTTCTTATTATGCTGTAATTATATCACAATAAAACAACAATTTGTTAAGCTGGCTGCTTAGTATAACGTTTTCGAAATGTAAACATTTAATAAATATTTGGTGTTATAACTATTAACGACCATTTTCCTGTCAAAAAGTATATCCACAAGTCTGTCAACAGCCTCGGTTCCTCCTTCGTCATTATCAACGCAGAGAATGACTTCTGACAGGTTAATATGGTTCTTTAAAGCTGTCAAAACGGCATTTTCATAAACTCCGTTCATAGCGATGTAGCTGTGTTTCTGCCAATCTTTCGGGTACAGCGTAAGAAAGCTCAGCATATCAATGGGAGCTTCAAAGACATAAAGGCGTTCATTTTCTCCGAAATGTGCAAAGCTGTATCTTGTGTCAGAACCTTGACAAGTGATCCTGAAACTATTGCCGTAAGAATTTGTTGAACGCTTGCTTGCCTGCCTTGGAACGCCGTTTTCGTCAATGCCTACGAACACCGCATTGTGATGTTCCTTGTCCTCATAAAGCGTGTGCTGTTTTGCAAAATGGCTGATAATATCGGAAGAAATGAACCTCTGCTTTATCAGGTAGGCATAAACCCTATGCATATTTGTGTTTGCCTCGGGAAGTCTGAACTCTTTCTTTTCTTCCTTTGCCGATACTTTCGGCGGACTGTGGGACAGCGGAGTTACCGTCTGTCCTAACAGCTCTTGTACCGCCGTCTGAAAGTCCATGTCATAGAATTCCTGCATGAACTTTATCGCTCCGCCGCCGATTTGATTTTTGTGGTCGAACCATTTTGACCCACGGATAGTTATACTGTCGTGCTTGCCTGAGCTGTCGTAATATATGAGCTTATGCTCTATGCCGACACGCTCAAGCTTTTCACCACGCACACGCAGGTATTCTGCCAGATCTATGCTGTTGGCAAGGATTTTTTGTTCGTCTGTAAATGGGATATATGACACTTTATCA
>ENA-UOJF01000668-UOJF01000668.1-human-gut-metagenome-genome-assembly--contig:-P74-NODE-668-length-28532-cov-26.760298_pt1 | contig 28532 bp, 24 predicted proteins | sample MGYA00242344_ERZ723891 | MGnify/ENA metagenome assembly ERZ723891 | reverse complement strand
GCAGCCCGCAGGCTGCCCGGAATTGCTCTTATAAAAACAAAATTCCGCTGTGATTGCCAGAGCGCAGCGGAGGCAATTCAAAATCGTTTTCTCTCTGGTCATTCAGAACAATCGAGGAACACCAATGGAACCTTTGAAAATCGGAAACATCGTTCTGCCCCACCGGGCAGTATTCGGACCAATGGCGGGCTTTACCGATGCACCCTGCCGCCGCCTGATGGCGCAGCACGGCGCAGGCTTTACGGTCAGCGAAATGGTGTCCAGCCGGGCACTGGTGTACGGCGACCACAAGACCGTCAGCCTGCTGAAGGCAGAACCCAACGGGGCACCCTATGGCGTGCAGATCTTTGGCGAGGTGCCCCAGATCATGGGCGAAGCCACCGCCGCTATTGAACAGTATGAGTTCGACTTCGTGGACATCAACATGGGCTGCCCGGCCCCCAAGATCGTGTCCGGCGGCGCGGGCAGCAAGCTGATGCTGGACCCGGACCGCTGCGGCCGCATCGTGGAGCAGGTGGTGGCCCACACCAGCCGCCCGGTCACAGTCAAGATGCGCAAGGGCTGGGACGCCGACCATGTGACCGCCGTGGAGTGCGCAAAGGCCTGCGAGCAGGCAGGTGCCGCCCTCATTGCGGTACACGCCCGCACCCGTGAGCAGATGTACACCCCGGGCATCGACCCGGAGATCATTGCCCGGGTAAAGCAGGCAGTCCATGTGCCGGTGCTGGGCAACGGCGACATCCATTCGGCCGAGGATGCCGTGGCCATGATGCAGCAGACCGGCTGCGACGGCGTGATGATCGCCCGTGCTGCGCTGGGCGACCCGTGGCTGTTTGAGCGGGTGAATGCCGCCATCGAGGGCACCCCGGAACCCAAGGCCCCCAACCTGCAGGCCCGCATGAATGCCCTGCGCCGTCAGGTGGAAGAGATGGTGGAGCAGAAGGGCGAGTTTGTGGCCATGCCGCAGGCCCGTGCCCAGACCATACACTATATGAAGGGGCTGAAGGGCGCTGCCGCCCTGCGGCGCTACTGCTGCACCTTGACCCATCTGGAAGATCTGGACGAGCTGATCGACGCTGTCTTTGAAGAGCAGCGCAAGGCTGGCCTGGACCCCGACGACGTGCGGGAAGTGCCGTTCCCGTAAAAAATATTATCCGCCCTGCCGGGTCAGCTCATCCAGATTCTGGGTGTAGCAGGGCAGGCAGTGGGCCATGAACCAGTCGGCCTCCGGGCAGTGCATGGCTTCCAGCGCGGCTTTCTGCTGGGCCAGTGCCGCGTCAAACTCGTGGTTGCCGCTGCGCTGCTCTTCCAGGCACTTGACCAGGGCACTCAGCCGGTCGGCAGCCTTGAGCAGCTTGGCTTCCTCTGCCGTGAGCAGTTCTCCGGTGAGGAAGGGCGCGACCTCTTCGGCCAGCTCGTCCGGCAGCATGGCCGTCATGCTGGCCACGCTTTCCCGCTCCATGGCCTTGTAGGCGTCGCGCAGGGTGGCGCTGTGATACTTGACCGGCGTGGGCAGGTCCCCGGTGATGATCTCCGGGGCATCGTGGTACAGCGCCGCTACCGCCACTGTTTTGGGGCGGCAGGGGGTGCCGGTGTACCGCCGCGCGATCAGGCACAGGGTATGGGCCAGCAGGGCAGTGTCGCAGGTGTGCTCACTGAGCGACTCGGCCCGGGTGGAGTGCATCAGGCTCCAGCGGGTGATGTACTTCATGCGTGCCAGCAGGGCATTGAACGGATACAGCATGGCAATGTTTCCTCCCTCAGGTTTTTTCTCCACCATACCTGCCCGGCGGGCGCTTGTCAAGGGGCAGGGGTGAAGAAATGTCCTTTTTCCGGGCAGCATTGCGTGGTATACTGATAAAAAAGCAGCTTCCGCCCATCGGCGGAGAAAGAGGGTCCCATGGAACAATTCGGAATGTCCCGGCAGCTGCGGCTGCCCGGGCAGCAAAAGGATCGGTTCTGGCGGGCGGTGGTGCTGTGTGCGCTCACCGCAGCCGTTTTTTTCCTGCCGTTCTACATCATGGACGGCGGATTTTTCCACTATGCAGGCGATTTCAACAGCCAGCAGATCAGCTTTTACCGGTACATGAACGGCTTTTTGAAGGGGGCAGGCTACCCGGACAGCACCTTTGCCGGGGCATCCCGCAACACCTTCTCCTGGGCAACGGACCTGGGCAGCGGTGCCATGAATGCCTACTCCTTCTACCTGTACGGCTCGCCCTTCTTCTGGTTCTCGCTGCTGTTCCCGCAGCGGTGGCTGCCCTACCTGATGGTGCCGCTGCTGGTGCTCAAGTTCGGCGTGGCGGGCGGCGGTGCGTACCTGTACCTGAAGCGCTATGTCAAAAACTGGGATTACGCCGTGCTGGGTGCCTGCCTGTATGCACTGTCCGGCTTTGCGGTGTACAACGTGTTCTTCAACCACTTTGTGGATGTGGTGGCCCTGTTCCCGTACCTGCTGTGGGCGCTGGACGAGGCCATGTACAACAAGCGCCACGGGCTGTTTGCCTTCTGGGTGGCGGTGAACCTGCTCAACAACTACTTCTTCTTTGCCGGGCAGGTGGTGTTCCTGGCCATCTACTTTGTGTGCAAGCTCACTACCGGCGACTACCGCCTGACCGTGAAGCGGTTTGTGCAGCTGGCGTTTGAGAGCCTGCTGGGCGTGGCCATGGGCTGCCTGCTGCTGGTGCCGGCGGTGCTGAGCCTGCTGCAGAACCCGCGCACCATCGACCTTGCGTCCGGATGGGGCTTTCTGACCTACGGCAAGGTGCAGCAGTATCTGGCTATCCTGCTCAGCTGGGTGATGCCGCCGGATTCTCCCTACCTGACCTCCATCTGGTCGGAAGGCGTCATCAAGTGGACCAGCATGTCGGCCTATCTGCCCCTGTGCAGTCTGGCAGGTGCGCTGGCCTACTGGCGTGCCCGCCGCGGCGACAGCAAAAAGCGCATTGTGGCGGTATGCGCCGTGTGCGCGCTGGTGCCCATCCTGAACAGCGCGTTCTACGCCCTCAACTCCAGCTACTATGCCCGCTGGTACTATATGCCGGTGCTCATCCTTGCCGCCATGACGGTGAACGCACTGGAGGATCACAACACCGATCTGGACACCCCCGCCCGGGGCCTTGGCTGGATCATGCTGGCTACGCTGGCCTTTGCACTGGTGCCCGTGCTGGACAACGACACCGGCACCTGGTCGCTGGGTGTGCTCAAGAACCCCGGCCAGTATTTCGTGGTGCTGGGCTTTGGCCTGGGCGGATTGCTGCTCTACCGTCTGATCTGCCAGAAATGGCGGGCAGACAGCCGCTTTGCCCAGCGCATGACGGCGGCGGTGGTGGCCTTTGCCTGCGTGTTCAGTATGGTGCACATCGGCATCGGCAAGTTCGGCCAATGGTACACCGACAGCGATCTTGTGGAGCAGGACAACAACGCCCTGCTGCTGAAGGAGGATCTGCCGGAGGGCGATTACCGCGTGGACACCTACAAGATCCACGACAACATCGGCATGTGGCTGGACAAGAGCTGCCTGCAATATTTCGGCAGCACGGCAGCCCCCAGCATCCTCAGCTTTTACCCGGCCCTGGGCGTCAAGCGGGATGTGCGCAGTGAGCCGGACATTTCCGACTATGCCCTGCGGGGCCTGCTGAGTGTGGAATATCTCATCACCACGCCGGAAAAGCAGGCGGATTTTGAGAGCCAGGCCGACGACGGCTGGGCCTATTATGACGAGCTGGACGGTTTTGTGCTGTATAAGAATAAAAATTACGTCCCCATGGGCTTTACCTACGATTACTATGTGACCGAGGAGACCTACGGGCAGGTGAACAAGAACTCCCGTGCCAACCTGCTGATGCGGGCACTGGTGCTCAGTGATGAGGACGCTGCCGCCTACGGGCAGTACCTCACCGAACTGCCGGAGGAAAAGCAGAGCGAGCTGACCTATGAAGCCTATGTGCAGGACTGCAACGACCGCCGCGCCCAGGCGTGCAGCGTGTTTGAGATGAACAATGCCGGTTTCCACGCGGAGATCACGCTGAAGAATGCAAACCTCGTGTTCTTCTCGGTGCCCTACGATGACGGCTTTGCCGCTTACGTCAACGGGGAGCAGGCGGACATCCTGCAGGTGGATGACGGCATGATGGCGGTGCTGTGCCCGGCGGGCACCAGCAGCATCGACTTTGTGTATCAGGCCGACGGCCTTGCCCTGAGCCGCACGGTGACGCTGGCCGCCCTGCCGGTATGGCTGGTGTACACGGCATACTTTGTGTGGCGCAAGCGTAAAAAGAGCAAAGTGTGACTTTGCCGGAAACCTGCAAAAAAATTTTTGCATTGCCTCTTGACTTTACGCAGATAAAGTGTATAATGCAATCAAACCGATGAGGCGGAAGAGAACCTGCACAGCGCATCTTCAGTGAGCCCGGACAGTGAAAACGGGCGAGAGCGGGGCAGAGATTCGTGGGCCGCCGAGGGCCGGGCAAACGAGATGCCAGCGCATTTTCAGTAGCTTGGGACGGAAGCCTCCGTTACAGGGCAGGGGAGTGTTGGCTCTCCGTGAGAGGCTCTGCGTTTTGAGAGCAGGGCAAGCAAGGTGGCACCGCAGAATCGTATTTTACCGATCCTGTCCTTGTGGATAACACACAGGGACAGGGTCGTTTTTATTTTGGAAAGACCCGTCCCGCAAAGGGAGCGGGTCTTTTTTATGCCGCCCGCTCCGGGAAAGGAGTTAACCACTATGAAAAACATGAACATGATCTCCCGCCGCAGCTTCCTGAAGGCCGCCATGGCCGCTTCCGCCGTTTCCGCACTGGCACTGACCGGCTGCGGCGGCGCAGCGTCTTCCACCGCCGGCACCGCATCCGGTGCAGCCGCTTCCTCCGAGGCCGCTTCCAGCGCCGTGGCCGGTGAGACCTTCAAGGTGGGCATCGTCAACTATGTGGATCATGCTTCCCTCAACCAGATCGTGGCATCCGTGGAGAGCCGTCTGGACGAGCTGGGCAAGGAAAAGGGCGTCACCTTTGACTACGCTGATTACTACGCCAACGCGCAGGCCGACCAGAGCAACCTGAACCAGATCGGCGCCGACCTGGTGGCCGATGGCGTGGACGTGATCGTGGCTGTGGCCACCCCCACCGCCGCCACCATGCTGACCGCTGTGGAAGATACCGAGATCCCGGTGGTGTACTCCGCCGTCACCGACCCCGCTGCTGCAGGCTTTGACGGCGGTGAGAACATGACCGGCACCTCCGACGCCCTGAACACCGCCGCCATCATGAACCTGATCCTTGCCGCAGACCCGGAGATCAACACCATCGGCCTGCTGTATGACCTGAGCCAGGATTCCTCCACGCAGGCCATCGCCGATGCCAAGGCTTTCTGCGACGAAAAGGGCATCCAGTACATTGAAAAGAACGGCACCACCACCGCCGAGGTGCAGATGGCTGCCGAAGCCCTGGTGGCTGCCGGGGTCAAGGCCGTGTTCACCCCCACCGACAACACCATCATGACCGCGGAGCTGTCCATCTACGAGACCTTCACCGAGGCCGGCGTGATGCACTTCACCGGTGCCGACAGCTTTGCCCTGAACGGTGCCTTCGTGGGTTACGGCGTGGATTACGTCCAGCTGGGCGAGGCCACCGCCGACATGGTGGCCGAGATCCTGTGCGATGGCAAGAGTGCCGCCGAAATGCCCTACCAGACCTTTGACAACGGCATTGTGACCATCAACACCGAGACCGCCGCCGCCCTGGGCTTTGAGGGTGACAAGCTGGACGCCCTGAAGGAAGCCTTCAAACCCTATTGCACCGAGATCGTGGAAGTGACCACGGCGGAGAACTTCTCCTGAACCTCAATCGGAGGAAACCCTCTCCGTCAAAACCTGACGGTTTTGCCAGCTCTCCCGAAAGGGGGAGCTTTTGGCAGGTAAAGGAAAGGTTGAAGATCAGCACAAAAAAGCTCGCCCATCGGGAGAGCTGGACGCGAAGCGGCCTGAGAGGGTTTGCTTTATCATTACATTTCAAAGGAGCACACACATGCTGGCGAGTATCTTTTCGCTCAACGTCATCCAGACCGCGCTGGAGCTTGGCTGTATCTACGCTCTGGTGGCGTTGGCACTGTTTCTGAGCTATTCCATCCTGAACATCGCAGACCTGTCCACCGACGGCTGCTTTACCCTGGGCTGTGCGGTGGCCTGTCAGGTAGCACTGACCGGCCACCCCATTCTGGCCCTTGCGGCGGCCATGGCGGCGGGCGTGTGCTCCGGCTTTGTCACTGCGTTTTTGCAGACCCGCCTTGGTGTGGAAAGCATCATGGCCGGTATCATCGTCAACACCGGCCTGTACACCATCAATCTGGCGGCCATGGGCTTTTCCTCCACCATGTCGCTGGTCAAGACCGAGACCATCTTCTCGCTGGCCAAAAAGTCGCTGGGCTTTCTGGGCAGCTGGTACAAGCTGGTGCTGGTGGGGGTGATCATCGCCCTGGCCTGCGCCGCCATGCTGGGCTTCCTGGGCACCCGGCTGGGCCTGTCCATCCGGGCCACCGGTGACAACACCGCCATGGTGCGGGCCTCCAGCATCAACCCTGCCTTTACCATTACGGTGGGCCTGTGCGTGTCCGGTGCGCTGTGTGCGCTGTCCGGCGGTCTGCTGGCCCAGTACCAGAAGAGCTGTGACATCAACGTGGGCACCGGCATGGTCACCATTGCGCTGGCCTCCCTGATCATCGGCGAGACCCTTGTGGGCAAGCGCACCATGCTGCGCCGCGTTCTGGGCGTGGTGTTCGGCAGCTGCCTATACCGCTTTATCGTGGCTGTGGCCCTGCGCTTCAATGTGCCGGCCGCTGCCATGAAGCTGGTGTCGGCCATCATCGTGGCCGTGGCCATCTCCATGCCGGCCATCCAGGCCCATTTTGCCTTTAAAAAGCGCAAACATGCCGCCCGCACCCGCCGCGCTGTGACCGCAAAGGAGGGAAAGTAAGATGGAAATGCTGCAGTTGAACGACCTGCATAAGACCTTCAACCCCGGCACCGTGAATGAAAAAGTGGCTCTGAACGGAGTGAGCCTGCACATGGAAGCCGGGGACTTTGCCACCATCGTGGGTTCCAACGGCGCGGGCAAGTCCACCCTGTTCAATGCCATCACCGGCGGGTTCATCGCCGACGAGGGCAGCATCGTGCTGGGCGGGCAGGACATCACCTTTGAGCCGGAGCACCAGCGCAGCAAGGTCATCGGCCACCTGTTCCAGGATCCCCTCAAAGGCACAGCCCCCAATATGACCATTGAGGAAAACCTTGCGCTGGCCTACCTGCGTGCAGGCACCGCGCCCCACGCTATTTTCTCCCGCATCTCCCGCAAGGACAAGGAACTGTTCCGGGAAAAGCTGTCGTTGCTGGACATGGGCCTTGAGGATCGCATGAAGCAGCCGGTGGGCCTGCTGTCCGGCGGCCAGCGGCAGGCGCTGACCTTGCTCATGGCCACGCTGGTCACCCCCAAATTGCTGCTGCTGGACGAGCACACCGCCGCTCTGGACCCCGCCACGGCGGACAAGGTGCTGGAGCTGACCCGGAACATCGTGGCCGAAAAGAAGATCACCTGCCTGATGGTCACTCACAACATGCATCAGGCGCTGGAACTGGGCAACCGCACCCTGATGATGGATGCGGGCCGCATCGTGTTCGACGTGCAGGGCGAAGAGCGCAGCCGGATGACCGTGGACGACCTGCTGGAAAAGTTCCGCGAGAATGCCGGCAAGACGCTGGACAACGACCGCATCCTGCTGAGCAAGGTGGAACAGTAAAAGACGGTCTTTCCAAAACAATGCAAAAAAGCTCCCCTCCGTGCATTGCACAGAGGGGAGCTTTTTAGCCAAAAATTACTGAACGTACTCGACGGTGTACTCGAAGCCGTACTCTTCCTGCAGCTTCTTGACCGCGGGCTCGCAGTCCTCGATGAAGGTGGGGGCGTAGACGGAAGCGCCGTTGTGGGCCTTCTTGTAGTCCTCCACGATCTGCTGCAGCTTTGCCCAGCCCTCGTTGGCCTTGTTCTGGTCGATGCTGTCGGGGAAGTTGATGATGAACTCGCGGTGTTTGGGAATACGTGCCTTCATAATAGTGATCTCCTTATTCTTATCGTTTTCAATAAATCAGCTTTTTATTCAGAAGCGGAGCGCTTTGCCCCGCGACCTGCGGAAAAACGGTTACAGCCCGAACACCCGGCGGGCGTTTGCGGCGGTGGTGCGGAACACCTCTTCCGGCTCCAGTGCCTTGCGCTGGGCGATGTATGCGCCCACATAGCGGATGAGGGAGCTGTCGCAGCGGGTGCCGCGCACCGGCTCCGGTGCCATGTAGGGACAGTCAGTTTCCAGCACAATAGCGTCCAGCGGCAGGGCTTCGATGGCCTTGGCTGCGCGCTTGGCACCGTTGAAGGTGCAGGCACCGCCAAAACCGATGTACAGTCCCTGCGCTGCCAACTGCACGGCATCCTCGGCGCTGCCGGAATAGCAGTGCACAATGCCCTTGGGGCGGTACTTTTTAAGCAGGGCGTAGACGTCTGCGTGCGCCTGCCGGTCGTGCACGATGATGGGTTTATCCAGTTCCAGCGCCAGCCGGATCTCGGCTTCAAACAGCGCCAGCTGGGCGTCCTTAGGCACAGGCCAGTGGTAATCCAGCCCGCACTCCCCTACCGCCACCACTTTGGGGTCGTCGTAGTAGGGCATCAGCGCCCGCATCTCGGCGGCCCAATCGCCGCCGTACACCGACACCGTGGGCGCAGGGCCTTCCTCGCCGCAGTCGGCGGCGGGCAACAGGCTTTCCGGGTGGATGCCAATGGCCGCCACCACCCATGGGTAGCGGTGCGCCAGTTCCAGCACCCGGGGCGCATCCCCGGAGTGGGTGGCCTGCTCGCACACGCCTACCACGCCCTTGTCGGGCAGGCTGTCCAGCAGCGCAAAGCGGTCGGCGTCAAAGGCGCGGGAACTGTAATGGGCGTGGGTGTCAAAAATAGGTCCGGTCATACCTTCTCCTTTTTGGCGGGGGCTTTGTTCACCAGCCAGATGCCCACGCACACGAACACCAGCGCCGCAAGATACTGCCAGCGGAACAGCGGCTCGCCGTTGAGCACAGCGCTCAGCAGCACATTGACCACCGGGTTGACGAAGCCAAAGATGGCGATGCGGCTGACCGGGTTGTTTTTCATCAGCAGCGCCCACAGGATATAGCCTGCGCCGCAGATAAAGGCCAGATACAGCATGACCACCGCAGCCAGTGCGCTTTGCACATGGAGACGGCCGCCCATAACGGTGCCCAGCACAAACAGTGCCAGCCCACCCACAAACAGGTTCAGGAAGCAGACAGCAAAGCTGTCGGCCTTTTTGGTGACGGATTTGTTCCACGGGCCGGACAGAGTGAAGATGACGGTCGCCGCCATCATACAGAACACGCCCCAGCCGCTGCCGCTGCCGTGGTTGCCAATCGTACCGATAAGCACTCCGGCAAAACCCACAGCGCAGCCCAGCGTTTTTGCCGGGGTCATGCGGTCCGCATTGCCGTAGATAAAGTGGGCAAAGATGACGCCCAGAAAGCTTTGGGTGCTGTTCAGGATGCCGCCAAACGCGCCGGTGAGCATGGCCACGGCGATATAGTAGAACGCATACTGTGCCGTGGTCTGCCACAGACCCAGCGCACAGCACTCGGCTGCTACCCTGCCCCGGGGCAGGCGAGGTGCCTTTCCCTGCAGCAGAATGCTGCCCAGCAGCACCAGCACGCTGCCCAGCATGAACCGCACCCCTGCAAAACAGAAGATGGAGGCGGTGTTGCCGGAGTCGATGGAGAACAGGCGGTAGCCCAGCTTGATGAACGGAAAGGCCGAGCCCCACAGGACATTACAGAAAATAGCCAGCAGCACGGCGCACACCGGTGTGCCGAAGATCTTATCCAGCTTTGCCGCACGGACGGCTGTATTGTCAGACATGATGCTCCTCACTTAGTGGATACGGCTGCCCACGGGGGTATCGTCGCCGTAGAAAGCAATGGAGCAGCCGCCGTCGGCGGTATCGGCAGCAAAGATCATGCCCTCGCTGACGTACTTGCCCTTGAGCATGGGACGGGGTGCCAGATTGCACACGATGCCCAGCTTTTTGCCGATGAGATCCTCCGGCTTGAACCACTTGGCAATGCCGGACAGGATGCAGCGCTCCCGCTCGCCGTCAAAAACGGTGAGGTGCAGCAGCTTTTTGCTCTCCTTCAGGTTCTCACAGGCGCGCACCTCGGCCACGCGCAGCTCCACCTTGCAGAAGGTGTCAAAGTCGATCTCTTCCTCGTGGGTGAAGTCCACGGTGCTCTCCTCTGCGGGGGCGGCAGCCTTCTTCTCGGCTTCCTCCTTGGCTTTGTTGGCAGCAGCGGCAGCAGCCTTGCGCTTCTCGTCCTCTTCCTTCAGGTGGGCGATCTCCTTGGCCACGTCAATGCGGGGGAACAGTGCCTCGCCCTTGTGCACGGTATAGGTCTGCTGTGCACCGTAGGTGGTCTTGGTCAGATCCAGTGCGGAAGCGTCCAGACCCAGCTGCTCCATCATCTTGGGAGCGGTGGTGGGCAGGTAGGCATTCAGCAGGATGCCGCACACGCGCAGTGCCTCGCACAGGTGGTACAGCACACTCTCCAGACGCTGCTTGTTGGCTTCGTCCTTTGCCAGGGCCCAGGGTGCAGTCTCGTCGATATACTTGTTGGCGCGCTGGATGACCGCAAAGATCTCCATCAGCGCCTGCGGGATGGTCAGATCGTCCATGTCGGCGGTGACCTTGGCGGTCAGCTCGTTGACCATGGTCTCCAGCTCGGTGTCGATGGCCTCGGTACCGGCCACGTTATGCACGGTGCCGCCGAAGTACTTTTCGCACATGGCCACGGTACGGCTGAGCAGGTTGCCCAGATCGTTCGCCAGATCGCTGTTGATGCGGTTGATCAGTGCCTCGTTGGTGAACATACCGTCGTTGCCAAAGGGGATCTCGCGCAGCAGGAAGTAGCGGATGGCGTCCACGCCGTAGCGATCGCACAGGATAACGGGGTCTACCACGTTGCCCACAGACTTGGACATCTTGCCGCCGTTCATCAGCAGCCAGCCGTGGCCGAACACGCGCTTGGGCAGGGGCAGGTCCAGAGCCATCAGCATGGCGGGCCACAGAATGGTGTGGAAGCGCAGAATCTCCTTGCCCACCATGTGCAGGTCGGCAGGCCAGAACTTGTCGTAGTCGTGATATTTTTCGTTGCCGTAGCCCAGCGCGGAGATATAGTTGCTCAGTGCGTCCACCCACACATACATGGTGTGCTTGGGGTCGAAGGGCACGGGGATGCCCCACTTCACGGAAGTACGGGACACACAGGTGTCCTGCAGGCCCTGCTTGATGAAGGCGATCATCTCGTTCTTGCGGCTCTCGGGCTGGATGAACTGGGGGTTCTCCTCGTAGTACTTCAGCAGGCGGTCGGCATACTTGCCGGTCTTGAAGAAGTAAGCCTCCTCGTGGGCATCATAGACCTCGCGGCCGCAGTCGGGGCACTTGCCGTCCACCAGCTGGCTGTCGGTCCAGAAGCTCTCGCAGGGCTTGCAGTAGTGGCCGATGTACTCGCCCTTGTAGATGTCGCCCTGCTCGTACAGCTTGGTGAAAATCTTCTGGCAGCTTTCCATGTGGTAGTCGTCGGTGGTGCGGATGAAGCGGTCGTAGCTGACGTCCAGCAGCTTCCACAGATCCTTGACGGTGGCTACGATCTTGTCCACATACTCCTTGGGGGTTACACCGGCGTCGGCGGCCTTGTCCTGAATTTTCTGGCCGTGCTCATCGGTGCCGGTCAGGAACATGACGTCGTAGCCCTGCATCCGCTTGAAGCGGGCCAGTGCGTCGCAGGCGACGGTGGTGTAGCTGTGGCCGATGTGCAGCTTATCGCTGGGGTAATAGATGGGGGTAGTGATGTAGAATGTCTTGTGCTCACTCATGGGATAAAATCTTCCTTTCCTGATTTGGCGCTGCAACGAAAAAACTCCCGCCCTGCCGGACAGATGCCGGACAAGGACGAGAGCTGAAACTTTCGTGGTACCACCTTGCTTCGCCGCGCCCTTGCGGGCGCAGCCTTTTGCCGGGCCAAAAAGCACGGCGCAGCGCGGTAACGGGCGCACCCGTCGCAGGCTCAATTTTCACCTGCGCAGCTCCGAGACCATCTTCGGCATCGCGCGGCCTGCCCGGTTCCATCCTTCGGGCTTTCTGTCAGGCGCAGACGGTGCGTACTCTTCTCTTCACAGCCAATTTGACACAATTTTCAGTGTTGCTTCTATCATACGCAAAAAATGCGGGTTTGTCAACAAAAAGATGCAGAATCGCGCTGTGCAGTGCGTCTGCTGCCCGCATTTTGGTGCGCGGGCAACATCCGCCGCAGCGCTCAGCCTCAGACGGCGTAACCCTTGCTCTTGATGACCTCCACGACCTGAGAGACATATTTCTGGCAGGTGTCGTGGTCGGGAGCCTCCACCATCACGCGGACAAGGGGCTCAGTGCCGGACTCACGCACCAGAATACGGCCGGTATCGCCCAGCGCTTCTGCAACTGCCTTGACTGCCTCCTGTACCGCCGGGTCGTTCTGTGCGGCCTTTTTATCGGTGACACGGACATTCTCCAGAACCTGCGGGTAGATCTTCAGAGGCTCAGCCAGCTTGCTCATAGGCATCTTCTTTGCCAGCATGACTTCCATCATCTTCAGGCTGGTCAGAATACCATCACCCGTGCTGGCATACTTGCTGAAGATAATATGACCGCTCTGCTCACCGCCAATACGGCAGCCGTTCTTAGCCATGTACTCGTAGACGTACTTATCGCCTACAGCAGTTTTAGCGTAGCCGATGCCCTGCTCATCAAAAGCCTTGTACAGGCCAAAGTTGGACATGACGGTAGTGACCACCGTGTTGTTCATCAGTTCGCCGTGTTCCTTCATGTAGCAGCCATAGATATACAAAATGTGGTCACCGGTGACGACATTGCCCTTCTCGTCCACACACAGGCAGCGGTCAGCATCGCCATCAAAGGCAAAGCCGACATCCAGACCGTTTTCCACCACGAACTTCTGCAAGCCCTCGATGTGAGTAGAGCCAGCATTATTGTTGATATTCAGACCGTTGGGCTTGTTGTTGATGACATAGGTATCCGCACCCAGAGCGTCAAACACACTCTTAGCGATATTCCAGCTTGCACCGTTGGCGCAGTCCAGACCAACCTTCACGCCCTTGAAGGAGTAGATGCCCAGGCTGATCAGGTAGCCCATGTAGCGGTTACGGCCTGCCACATAGTCCACGGTGCAGCCGATATGCTCACGGTGGGCAAAGGGCAGTTCCGGCCAATCCTTGTCGAACACGTGGAGCTTGCCGTCGATGTAGTCCTCCACCAGCAGCAGGGTCTCCTCGGGCATCTTCTCACCGTAGCAATCGATCAGCTTGATACCGTTATCATAGTACGGGTTGTGGCTGGCAGAGATCATGATGCCGCAATCAAAGTCATCCACGCGAGCGATGTAAGCCACACTGGGCGTAGTAGTGACATGCAGCAGGTAAGCGTCTGCTCCGGAGGCGGTCAGTCCTGCGACCAGACTGTACTCGAACATATAGGAGCTGCGGCGGGTGTCTTTGCCGATTACAATGCGTGCAGGCTCGTTGTTGCCATTGCGCTCGCGGAGCATATTGTAATACCAGCCCAAAAAGCGACCAACCTTGTAGGCATGGTCGGCAGTCAGATCAATACCAGCTTCACCACGGAAGCCATCGGTCCCAAAATACTTTCCCATTCTTGCTTACCTCGTTCCCAAAAGTGAACTTTCATTAGTGTATAAGTATATATGCTTTCCCCCATTGCATGATGCTACCCGCACAACAGCATTGTCATCCGCATAGTACATCGGCTCCGGGTCACTGCGAGTTCAGTATAGCACATTTCTTGGAGCAAATCATCCTTTCTTGGGATTTTCCCCCTGCTGGAAGATAAAAAACACCCTTCCTCTCACGGAAACCCGCAAAAGGAAGGGTGTAGAACTCAAGTTCCTGTTGTCGTACCAATCACCGCATGTTTGTACCAGCAAAGCCGGTACCAGCCGTCATTCAGCACGGCACCTCAAGCACTTTTGAGCGTAGAGCTGTAATTAGCAGTTCTCAGCGAAGTACTTAATGGTACGGACCATCTGAGAGGTGTAGGAGTTCTCGTTGTCGTACCAGGACACGACCTGAACCTGATAGGTGTCGTCGTCGATCTTAGCGACCATGGTCTGGGTAGCGTCGAACAGAGAGCCGTAACGCATGCCGATAACGTCGGAAGAAACGATCTGATCCTCGTTGTAGCCGAAGGACTCAGAAGAAGCAGCCTTCATAGCAGCGTTGATAGCTTCCTTGGTGACATCCTTGCCCTTGACAACGGCAACCAGCAGAGTGGTAGAACCGGTGGGAACAGGCACACGCTGAGCAGAGCCGATCAGCTTGCCGTTCAGCTCGGGGATGACCAGGCCGATGGCCTTAGCAGCACCGGTGCTGTTGGGGACGATGTTCTGTGCGCCAGCACGAGCACGGCGCAGGTCGCCCTTGCGCTGAGGACCATCCAGGATCATCTGGTCGCCGGTGTAAGCATGAACAGTGGTCATGATACCGGAAACGATGGGGTAGGTCTTGTTCAGGGTGTCAGCCATGGGAGCCAGGCAGTTGGTGGTGCAGGAAGCAGCGGAGATGACCTGATCCTCAGCGGTCAGGGTCTTCTCGTTGACGGAGAAGACGATGGTCTTCAGGTCGTTGCCTGCGGGAGCAGAGATGACGACCTTCTTTGCGCCAGCCTGGATGTGAGCCATGCTCTTCTCCTTGCTGGTGTAGAAGCCGGTGCACTCCAGAACGACATCAACGTTCAGCTCGCCCCAGGGAGCATCCTTTGCGTCCTTAACAGCGTAGATCTTGATCTCCTTGCCGTCAACGATGATGGAGTCCTCGGTAGCCTCGACAGTGTGCTTGCCCTCGCCGATCTTGCCGCAGAAAGAACCCTGAGCAGTATCGTACTTCAGCAGGTGAGCCAGCATCTTGGGGCTGGTCAGGTCGTTGATTGCGACGACCTCGTAACCCTCAGCATCAAACATCTGACGGAAAGCCAGACGGCCAATACGACCGAAACCATTGATAGCAACTCTAACAGCCATTGTAATAGTACCTCCTAATTATTTTACCCATAATCGGATAAATCACGGTATCTTTATTTTAGACCAAAACGCAGAAAGTTTCAAGTGTCTGCCAAAAAATTAACAAGACAATTGCAACTTTTTTGCTTTTGTACGATTTTGTCCGGCACAACTCTCCCGTTTTAGGCAATTGCGCCAACACAGTGCTAACATTTTTGTCAAGTCTGACTGTTTGCACAGGCCGCAGCGCACGCCGCGCCGATGCCGCCCACGCAGCACAGGCCGATCTCGGCAAAAATTTCCGCCCAGACAGCCGGGGCTGCCCAGCCGATGCCGGTCAGCAGAACGACCACCCGGGGCAGCTGCCAGCACAGGCACAGCACAAACGCAGCAAGCCCGGCGGCACACAGGGTCTTTGCATTGCCCGGCTGCGGGACGTGCAGCGCCCGCGCCAGCGCCGCAAGGAACACCAGCGCTGCCAGCGCCTGCCAGACCGCTGCCGTGGGCTGCACCCGGTGCCAGCTGGAGGAGTTCTCCATAAAGCGCATCAGCACGTTCCAGTAGAACAGCAGGCTGCCCGCCACGGCGAGATACAGCCCGCCGAAGGGCTTCTTCCAGTCATTGAGGCTCAGCCAGCAGCGGCCCATGGTGCTGAGCCACACCGAGCAGGCACATTCCAGGATGACACGCACAAAGCCGCTCACCCCGGCCGCCGCACCCAGCGCGAACTGCACCCCGGCTGCAGCCAGGAAGCTCACCGCCCCCACGAAGGCCAGCACACCGGCCAGTGGCTGATGGCTGCGAACGGCCTCAGCTTTTTTACCGGCTTTCCGGCCCACCAGTACGGCGGCCAGCACCACGATGCCCAGCGCCAGGTAACGCCACCACACCGAGCCCACCACGCACAGGCCGGTGGCGGCATCGGTGCCCAGGGCCAGGTCTGCTGCGCGCAGCACGCCCAGCAGGACCCCCAAAACAAAAACGAACAGTACAGAAGAATTCATCAGCGTTCCTCGATCGGCTTATATTTCTGGCGCACGCCCAGATACTTGTAGGCGGGACGGATGATGCGATTGGCGAAGACGACCTCCTCCACGCGGTGGGCACACCAGCCCGGCACACGGGCAATGGCGAACAGCGGGGTGTAGATGTCTTCCGAGATGCCCAGCATGTTATAGATCAGGCCGCTGAACAGGTCCACGTTGGCGCACACGGGCTTGGTGCTGCCCTTTTCCTCGGCAAAGATGCCGGGGGCCAGCCGCTCAATGCTGCACAGCATGTTGTATTCTTCCTCAAAGCCCTTCTCGTAGGCCAGGTGGCGGGCACGCTGCTTCAGGATCACCTCACGGGGATCGCTGATGGTGTAGACCGCGTGGCCCATGCCGTAGATCAGGCCGGAGCCGTCGCCCGCCTGCTTGCGCAGGATGCGGCGCAGATACTCGCGCACCTCATCGTCATCCTCCGGGTTCTCGACGTGCTTGAGGATATCCTGCAGCTGGCGGTTGACCATCAGGTTCGCGCCGCCGTGCTTGGGGCCCTTCAGAGCACCGATGGCCGCAGAGATGGCCGAGTAGGTGTCCGTACCGGAGGAGGACAGCACACGGGTGGTAAAGGTGGAGCAGTTGCCGCCGCCGTGGTCTGCGTGGACCAGCAGGCACATATCCAGCAGCTTTGCCTCCTCGTGGGTGAACTTCTGATCCGGGCGGTAGGTGCTGAGGATGTGCTCTGCCGTGCTCTGGCCGGGCTTGGGCAGGTGGAAGAACATACTCTGTTTATCGTAGTAGCGGCGCTTCATCTGGTAAGCGTTCACCATCATGGTGGGCATGCTGGCGATCAGGTTGATGCTCTGGTTCAGGATGTTCTCAAGGCTCAGATCCTCGGCGCGGTCGTCGTAGGAGTACAGGCCCAGCACACAGCGCTGCAACTTGTTCATGATATTGGGCGAGGGGGCGTTCATGGTGTCCATAAAACCGTCCGGCAGGGCGCGGGATTCTGCCAGGATCTCGCAGAAATCGTCCAGCTGCTCCCGGGTGGGCAGGCTGCCGAACAACAGCAGCCAGATCACTTCCTCAAACACGAAGCGGTCGTTGCGGTAAGCCTCGTCCACGATCTCGTTGATATTGACGCCCCGGTAGATCAGCTTGCCGGGGGTGGGAATCACATGACCCTCCTGATCCTTTTTGTAGCCCACAACGTCACAGACGTTGGTCAGGCCGGCCAGCACGCCGGTGCCATCCGGGTTGCGCAGGCCGCGCTTGACCCCCAGCCGCTCGCTGGTCTCCGGGTCGATGTAGTTGTTTGCGATGTACTCCTCGCACAGGGTACGCATGGTCGTCGGGTCCAGTGTTGCCACTTCTGCGTGTGCAAAATTCATAGGAGTGCTCCTTTCCGTCTCTTACTTCTTATACTTTCCGATCCAGTCCATCCTACTCTCTGATGGACATACTTTTATAATATCGCTTTTATGAAGTAAATTCAAGCGCTAAGTGTACACTTCTCACCGCAAAGCGCAAAAATACTGGGGCTTTCCTGCGCATTTCCTGCCGGTTTGCACGCTGCCGGGCGTATGATGTACCCAAAGCTTGCGTTCCGGGAGGAGGTCTAGTATGAAACGTTCCTTTTTGCTGCTGTGCACCGTTCTGCTGGTGCTGGGCTGCGCGTTGCCGTGTGCTGCCTACCGTCTTGCCCGTATGGCGCTTGTTGTGCAGGGCACTGCGCCGTCCGCAGCAGAAGCGGCCTCTGTCACCTCAGAAGAAAGCAGCAGAGTGGCTCCCTCCCCTGCTGACACAGCCGATACCGTTTGCTTTACGGATCAGAGCACCGGGCAGACGATAACGCTGCCGCTGCGGGAATACCTGATTGGGGCAGTTGCCGCCGAGATGCCGGTCAGCTGGCCGGATGAAGCGCTGAAGGCGCAGGCAGTGGCGGCGCACAGCTACGCTCTGTACCGCCGGGACCACAGCACCAGGGAAAACGGCGCATGGTTCACCGCAGACCCCGCCCGGCGGCAGGGCTGCCTGACCGATGCAGTGCTGCACAGTTACTGGGGCACCGCATACGCGGCCAGCTACGCCCGGCTTTCTGCGCTGGTGGATGCAGTACAGACGCAGGTGCTATATTACGAGGATGCTCCCGCCGGGACAAGCTACTTTGCCATGTCCAACGGCCGCACCGAAGCCAGCGAGAAGGTGTGGGGCACCGCCCTGCCCTATCTGGTGCCGGTGGACAGCAGCACTGACACCGCCGCCGACAACTACGAATATACCCTGAACCTTTCCGCCGCCCAGTTACAGCAGCTGCTAGCTGAGCGTCTGGGCATTACCGCCGACCTCTCCCAACAGGCGCAGTGGTTTGGCACGCCGGTGCTCACTCCCTCCGGCTATGTGGACAGCCTGCCGGTCTGCGGGCAGACGGTGCAGGGTACCGCCCTGCGCAAAGCGCTGGGGCTGCGCAGCGCCTGCTTTACGGTGGTCTGCCAGAGCGGCACCTTCTCCTTTACCACAAGGGGCTACGGCCACGGCGTAGGCATGAGCCAGTGGGGTGCAAAGGCACTGGCAGAGCAGGGCGCAGACTACCGCGCCATTCTGGCGCACTACTACCCCGGCACAGAACTGCGGAGGTAATAGCCGCGGAAAAATCATTTTAAATTTTGTGGTTCAGAACCGCCTGCGGGCGGTTCTGAACTACTTTTTTGCAGAAAAATCCTAAATTACACAAATAGGGCTGCTGCACAAAGCAATGTGCAGCAGCCCTGAATTATTTCTTTTTATCAGTCGAACAGCTTTGCAAACCAGCTTACGGTGGTCTCAGCAGCAGTTTCTACCGTGGTCTCCATCTGCTGGACCGTCTGCTGCAGCTTGGTGCCCTCGGCATCCTTGACCGACCAGTAGGTCTGGGTGCTGCTTGCGCTGCCGGACACCGTGAAGTCCGAGGCAAAGCACAGGCTCTCGCCCGTAGAGTCGGTCACCAGCACCATATAGCTGTAGCTGCCCTCCGGCAGCTCCCCGAAGCGGATCTGACTGTCCAGCGTGTTCAGAGAGAAAGCGGCGGCGTTCGCCTGCGCCGCCGCACTCTGCACGGTCTGATCTGCCGCATCCAGAATGGCCACCTGTACACTGGTCAAGGTAGTGCCGGTAGCGCTGTTAGCCGTACCGGTCAGCGTCATGCCGCTGCCGGTGCGGATATTCACCGGGTAGCGCACGCCCTCCAGCCGCAGACCATCGGCCTGTGCCGCCACGCTGTTGTGATCTGCAGTGACGTACCAGTAACAGGACGCTCTTGCAATGGACACGCTGGAGCTGGTAATGGGGATGCGGCCGTAGCCGATGTTCCCCGCCGGGTCGGAGCAATAGAAAATACCGTTGGTGTAGTCAGTCAGCAGCACCGCATGGGGCTGGGTGCGGTCGTAGAGGACGATGCCCTCCGGGTGCTGCTCCAGCAGGGAAATCAGCACCGCCGTTTTGCTTTGCAGCCCGGAAGGCAGAGTGGCGTAGCCCACCTGCATCTCCTTATATGTAAAGCTGTGCGCAAGGCCGTTGGCCCATGCTGTGGAGCGCACACTGTTCTCGGTCACGTTCGTCCAGTCGCTCAGCCCGTCAAAGTAGGCACGGCGGCGCAGCATCATGGCTGCGGAGGCCAGCGTACAGGTGCCGCCCCGGCTCTGCTTGAAGTAGAAGCCTGCGTCCACATTCAGATCCACTGCCAGTGCAGCGGGCAGACAGGTAAGCAGGAAAGCAAGGCTCAGTGCTAGGGTCAGCAATCGTTTTTTCAGGGCGTGCGGTGCGGCGGTATTCACGGTTCGGTATTTCCTTTCTTATTTCTTTGCGGATCTCATAGGGATCTACCGTTATAAAGTATACCAGCCTGTCATTCTTTTGTAAACAATCCTCCGTCTTTTTTCTCAATATCAACACGTTTAGGGGATATTCATTGGTCGCCTTTCACAAATTTTTCTGTAATATTCCACGCATTTGACAAAGTTTCGTCCTACCCACCGCAGGACTATGAAAAGAAATTTCTTTTTTGCCCGGTGCGCAAGGGCGCAAAAAAGTCCGGTACGCCTGCGCATTCGTCCCAGCATTTCACAAAATAATACCCTTCTTGGCAATGCCGCAGTCAGTCCGTCGTTGTCTGCCGCAGTTTGGGCAGCAGAGGACAGCGCCTCTGCAAAGGGCTGGCAATTCAAGGCCTTCGGCACCTCCTCCGCAGCAAACGTTAACACCCTTGCAGACGGTGCAGACATTCACGGTAAGGTCGCCCTGAACGCCTGCACCGTGAAGGAGGACGGCACCATCTTCCCCTTCTGAGTAAGGCGAATGCTGCCGCATAACCATTAAAAAACAGAAAACCGGAACCTTTTTGTGAGCCCTTGCGGCTCTGAAAAGGTTCCGGTTTTTTTGCGATCTTTTTTCAGTGGGCTATCGCCCACCGACTATACTGCTTTTTGCTCAGCCCAGTGCCTGCTGGATCTTGGCAAAGTCCTCCAGCGTCAGGGCTTCCGGGCGGATGCGGGCATCAAAGCCTGCGGATTCGATGGCAGCAATGACCTTCTCCTTGGGCAGGTTCAGCCCACCTACAATGGCATTGGCAGCAGTCTTGCGGCGCTGCCCAAAGGCGGCGCGCACCAGCGCAAAGTAGCCCGCCTCGTCCTCCACCTGCACGGCGGGGGTGGGGCGGATATCCATGCGCACCACAGCGCTGGTCACCTTGGGGGCGGGGTAAAAGCTGCCCGGTGCAGCGGTGAACATCAGCTTGGAGGTGGCGTAGTAGTTCACCGCGCAGCTGATGGCGCTGGAAGCGCGTGTGCCGGGCACGGCGGCCAGACGGTCGGCGGCTTCCTTCTGCACCATAACGGTCAGGCTCTCGATGGGCAGACGGTCGCCCAGCAGCTTCATCACGATAGGGCTGGTGATGTAGTAGGGCAGGTTTGCGCACACTGCCACCGGCATCCCCGGGAACTCCTCGGCAATGAGGGCTTTCAGGTCCACCTTCAGCACATCCTGTAGCACCAACTTGAAGTTGTCCACCCCGGCCATGGTCTCGGCCAGCAGGGGCGGCAAACGCTCGTCTACCTCGATGGACACCACCTTGGCGGCGCGCTTAGCCAGCTCCTTGGTCAGCACACCGATGCCGGGGCCGATCTCGATGACACCGTAGCGCTTGTCTACCCCGCTGGCATCCACGATCTTGGTGGGGATGCCCGGGTTGATGATAAAGTTCTGCCCAAAGCCCTTGGAAAGTGCAAAATCGTATTTTTCGCACAGGGCACGGATCACAGAAAGGTCGGTCAGTTCCGGCATAGGGTCATTTCCTTTCTCAGAAAAAGGCTGTTGCAGAACGCAGCAGCCTTTTTGGTGTTTATGGTTCAGGATCGTGAGGTTCACTCCGCTGCGCTTGCAGCTGTTTCCGGCTCAGACGCGGCAGTCTCCCCTTCCGCAGCTTCTGCGGGGGCGGTATCGTCTGCTGCGGCAGAGGAAGCAGCGCTGTCCGCTGCGGCTGCAGAGCTTGCGCCTGCCAGCGTAGTGGTGCCGCTCAGCTGCTGGGCAGCGCTGACAGCGCGCTGTACCTGCGGGTCGGTCTGGGGGGTATAGTCGTAGAAGTTCGTCGCTTCCTCTGTGCTCAAAGCGCGCTCCACATCCACCGTCAGGCCGGTGCCGTCAAAGCAGCTGCCGTCGCCGCAGACCAGCTTTGCCACCGTGATGACCACGGCACTGCCGTCCGACAGGCGCTGCGGACTGCTTTGAATCGTGCCCTTGCCCATGGTGGTGGTACCCACCAGACGGGCTCCGTTCATGGTGCGCAGGGTGGCTGCGAACAGCTCGGCTGCGCTGGCGGTGTTGCCGTTGACCAGACAGACCATCGGCAGGCTGACGGCACTTTCGGCATCGCTGCTGCCGATGACGGTGCGGTTGCCGTTTTTATCCTCGGCGTAGGCCACAGTGCCCTCCGGGGCGATCAGGTCAATGCAGTTGACAGCATCTTCCAGAATGCCGCCGCCGTTGTCCCGCAGGTCAAACACCAGACTGGCCGCGCCGTTTGCGGTCAGGGTGCGCAGGGCATAGTCCAGCTCGCTGGGCGTAGTGCCGTCGAACTGGCGGATGCGGATATAGCCCACATTGTCCAGCAGCTGGTAATCCACGGTGGTGCTGGTGTAGCCGGAATGGGTCAGCTCAGCCGTTTTACTGGCGGCAGTGCTGTCCAGCCATGTCACGGTAACGGTAGTGCCGGCCTCGCCCTGCAGGGCTTTGTACACGGCATCTGCACCGGACAGGCTCTTGATATCGGTATCGCCCACGGTGGTAATGTAGTCGCCCACGGCGATGCCTGCTTCCTGTGCGGGAGATCCGTCGTAAACACGGGTCACCTTGGCGTAACCGGTCTGGTCGATGCCAAGCTCCACGCCGATACCCAAAATCTTGCCGCTCTGGATGTTCATCAGCTCGGTGTAGGCGTTGGCGGTATAGTAGCGGGCGTACTTGTCGCCCGTACCCAGCAGATAACCGGCGGTCAGGCGGTCATACAGGGTGGCCTCGTCAATGGTGTAGTAATCGTTGCTGCGGACATAGCGGTCCACCTCAGCGATCTTGTTGTACATACTTTCCTTTTCTTTTACGCTGTTGACCGTGCTGTCGAACAGACGCATGGCGATGAGCATCGTGATGGAAAAGGTCACGGTCATGGCAAGGATCACGATAGTGACCGCCATACCCAAAGAAATTTTACGGTTCATGGTTTGTTTCCTCCGGTCAGAGCAGCAGCATCATAAGGATGCTGCCCAGCAGCGAGAGTACAAACACCCCTGCCAGAACCAGACAGCCGATGCGCAGCACGCGCTTGCGTTTTTGTTCGTTCATAGATCAACCAGACTCCTTGCGTTGCTTGTTAGTTAGTTATGGGGGATGGGGATGCAGCTGCGGGGGTTCACGGCGTTGGCCTTGGAGCCGCCCTTCCACACCTCCAGATGCAGGTGGTTGCCAGTGGAATTGCCGGTGGTGCCCACATAACCGATCAGTTCACCCTGCTTCACATACTTGCCTGCACTGGTAGCCACCGAGCGCATGTGCGCGTACAGGGTGGAATAGGTATTGCCATCGGACATTTTGCCGTGGTAGATGATAACGTAGTTGCCATAGCCGCCGGTAGACCAGCCTGCCACCTGCACATAGCCGCTGGCGGCTGCGTAGATAGGCGTGCCGCCGGCTGCCGCAAAGTCGATACCGGCATGGAGCTTGTTTACGCCGGAGACCGGGTTCTTGCGCCAGCCGTACTCGCTGGAGATGCGGCTATAACTCTTCAGCGGGCAGGCAAAGCCGCTAAAGCTCAGCTGCGGCTTGCTGGCAGAGGCTGCGGCGATCATCTTCTGGATCTCCTTTTTCACGGCCTCGTAGTTCAACTCGTCGGATTCAATGGCTGCCTGTGCCTTCTGCTGCGCCGCCTGTGCCTCGGCAGCGGAAAGCTTTGCCGCAGAGATGCTGTTGTTCAGCTCGCTCTGCTTGCCCTTCATCTGGGCATTCTGGCTGTCCAACTCACTCTTCTGGCTTTGCAGCTCTGCCCTTTCGGCTTCCAGACCGGCCTTCTGCTCTTCCAGCGCGGCCTTATCGTCCTCCAGCTCCTGCTTGGCAGACTTCATGTTGTTCATGATCTCGGTGTCCTTGATGGAGATATCCTGCATCACCTCGTTAAAGGTAAGCAGCTCGTACAGGTCGTTCACCGCGCTGAGCATGGCTACGCTGCCGCCGTCCCGCAGCTCCTGCATGGCGGCCATGTGCTTTTTGAAATCATCCCACTGACCGTCGATCTCGTTCTGCTTTTGCTCGATCTGGGTCTGCTTGTCCGTGATCTGGGTCTGCATCACACCGATCTGCTGTTCCTTCTCGCCAATGCTGTTCTGCACCGCAGCGATCTGGCCGCCGAGCACACTGATCTGATCCTGTAGGACGGTGACCCGCTCTTTCAGCTCACTTTCCAGCGCCTTTGCGGCAGATTCCTTCTTTTTTGCGTCCGAGAGTTCCTTTTTGTGCTGATTGATAGACTGGGAAAGCTTGTCCAGCTTGGTCTGCAAACTAGCCATGCTGGTGCTATTGGTAGCTGCCGAGGCCGGGTACACTGTGGCTGTCAGCAGCAGGCAGACACAGGCCAGCCCAAGGCTGACCACACGGATCAGCTTGCTGCGGGGGCTTTCCGGCCGGGCGTGCCGGGCGGTATAAGGGCCTGTGAGCCGGAAGGGCTTTGCGTGCATTGCTTTACTCATAAAACGCGGCTCCTTTCGGTCACACATTCAGATGTTTGCGGATAGAGAACATACTGCCCACGCCGCCTACGATAGCACCGCTGAGCAGGCTTGTTACCACGATGGTCGGCAGCACGTTTGTCACCGGCACCAGTGCGCGGCCCATGAGCATCTGCCAGATGCCGCCCAAGCCACCAGCGGCGTTGACCACATAGGTGTAACAGCCAAGGCTGACCGCTGCGGTCAGGATACCGGAGATCAGACCCATAGTCAGGCCCTCCACAAAGAAAGGCAGGGTGACCATGCGGTTGGTAGCACCCACATACTTCATGATCTCGATCTCGCGGCGGCGGGCAAAAACGCTCAGACGGATGGTGCTGCCCACCGTGATGATGCTGACCACCATCAACACCAGCACGATCATGCGGCCACCCTTGGTGACTGCCTTCTGGATCTCCACAAAGACATTGGTCATCTCCACCGGGGCAGTAACGCTGACAACGCCCGGGATGGCCTGCATCTTCACGCTCATGCGCTCCATCTGGGTCAGGTCGCTCAGGGTGACCCGGTAGTTGGCCTTAAAGGGGTTGTCGGTCTCAAATTCATCCCACAGGGAGGAATAATCCTGCATATAGCCGCGGTAGGTGTCGAGCACGTCCTGCTTGGAAACGTACTGCACCCCGCTGACCCCCGGCATAGCCGAAAGGGTCTCGCCTACCTGCGCGGCGGTGGCATCATCACATTCGGGGTCCAGATAGACCACCGTCTCGTTCTGGCTGCCCAGATAGGCCACCATGCTGCCCACATTCACCTCGGCCAGACTGGCAAAGATATTCAGGGTCATACAAACACTCAAAGAAGCGATGCAGGCAATGGTCATGGCCCAGTGCTTGCCCAAGTTGCGCACACCGCGCCGGGTAAGGAAAAAGAAGGTAGAGGGACGCATCATACGGCAGCCACCTCCTTCTTTGCAGCGGCCGCATCGTCCGCATCAAAGGCGGCAACATCCAGCGAAAGATCATCCTCGGCGGCGGCCACGGGGTCTGCGGGCACGTCCGAGACGATGCGGCCATGGCTCAGGGTAACCACACGCTGATGGAAGCGGTGCACCAGCTCGTGCTCGTGGGTGACCACCAGCACCGTGATGCCCATTTTGCTCACCCGCTCCAGCAGCTGCATCATTTCCAGACTCAGCTCCGGGTCAATGTTGCCGGTGGGCTCGTCCGCGATGACCAGCTTGGGGTTATGCACCAGCGCACGCGCCACAGCCACACGCTGCTGCTCGCCGCCGGAAAGGGTATCCGGGTAGCACTTGGCCTTATCCTCCAGATGCACCAGCTCCAGAATGTACTCCACGCGGGGACGGATCTCCTTGTGGGGCACGTTGAGGACGTGCATGGCAAAGGCCACATTCTCGTACACGGTCATACTGGGGATCAGCCGGAAGTCCTGAAAGATGATGCCCATCTGACGGCGCAGGTAAGGGATCTTGTGGCGGCGCAGCTTGGCTACGTCCTTGCCCAGTACAGTCACCTTGCCGGAGGTAGGCAGCGCCTCCCGCAAAATCAGCTTGAGCAGGGTGGATTTGCCTGCGCCGGAGTGACCCAGCAGAAAGACGAACTCGCCTTCATCCACATGGAAGTTGATATCCTCCAGTGCAAGGCGGCCACCCTTTTTATATTCTTTGGAAACGTGTTCAAAATCGATCATGGAATCGTATTAGCTCCTGACATCAAGATTTTTGACGGTCAAGACAGCCCGTCCGCAGCCCGTACTGCAAAAAGAACCGGCCAGCATCGGTTTCGAGCGGCCGGTTCGGCGCCGGCGGGGCAAAACCCGCACAGCGGAATATCAGTATTTGGCCGGGTTGTTGGACAGGTACTTCTTTACCATCAGCGCTACCTTAAAGACGATAGCGTCGTCGAACTCACGCAGATCCAGACCGGTCAGCTTTTTGATCTTTTCCAGACGATACACCAGCGTGTTGCGGTGGACGAACAGACCGCGGCTGGTCTCGGAGACGTTCAGGTTGTTCTCGAAGAAGCGCTGGATGGTGAACAGGGTCTCCTGATCCAGGCTCTCGATGCTGCCCTGCTTGAACACCTCGCGCAGGAACATCTCGCACACGGTGGTGGGCAGCTGGTAGATCAGGCGGGCGATGCCGAGGTTGTCGTAGCGGATGATCTGCTTCTCGGTGTCGAACACCTTGCTGACCTCCATGGCGATCTGTGCTTCCTTAAAGGAAGTAGCCAGGTCCTTCACGTTGGCGATGGGGGTGCCGATGCCCACGACAGCCTTGATGTAATGCTCGCCGGACAGGGTGTCCACAATGCTGGCGGCCAGCTTCTCCATATCGGTGCGGTCGATGCCCTTGCGGATCTCCTTGACCAGCACGGTGTCGGTCTCGCTGATATTGAACACAAAGTCCTTCTGCTTATCGGGGAACAGGCTGCTGACCACATCGTAGGCAGAGATATCGCCGCCGCTGATCACCCGCACGATGAACACCACGCGGGAAACATCGGTGGCAAAGTGCAGTTCCCGTGCCTTAGCGTAGATATCGCCGGGCAGGATGTTGTCCAGCACCACGTTCTTGATAAAGTTGGACTTATCGAACTTTTCGTCGTGGTACTGCTTGATGCTCTGCAGGCTGATGGCCAGTACACCGGCAAACTGCCCTGCAGTCTCGTCGGCGCCCTCCACGAACACGGCATAATCGTTATGCTTGGCGTTGGAGAACTGCTGGTAAGTATAGCCGTCGCGCACAAAGCGGTCGCCTGCGGTCAGACGCTCGGCCATATAGCCCTCGCGCACTTCGCCGATCAGGTTCAGCTCCGAGCAGGAAATGACAGCGCCAGTCTCATCCACAACGCCGACCACCCGATTGATTGCGTCCTTCATCTGGTAGATCACGCTTTGAAATACTCTATTGGCCATAAATGGATACCCCTTTTCCTCGTTTGTGCAAGCCGCGGCGGCATGGGTTGTGATTTTAAACAATTTAGCCGCATTACAATCTATATTTTACACAAAAGAATTTACTTTTGCAACAGATTTCAACAAAAAAAATAATTCTTTCTTGTTGAAATTATCTTTCGGGGCCATTTTTTGCCAAAAAAGTGCCTTTTTGCGTGGTTCTTACCGTTATTTTACCGGTAAATTGTGATACATTTTTGAAAGTCGCGTGAAAAGTGCAGTGTTTTATCTGGTAATTTTTGCCACTTCTTCGTCAGAAAGCTCCCGCCACTGCCCCGGGGCAAGCTGTGCATCCAGTGCAAGGCCGCCAATCGCCTCCCGGTGCAAAGCATTCACCCCGGCACCGTACACACCGAACATCCGTTTGATCTGGTGGTACACCCCCTGCCGCAGCACTACCCGCACGGTGCATCCGTCCGGGGAAAGGGCGGTCACCTCGGCGGGCGAAAGAGCAGTGCCGTCTGCCAGCGTGACCCCCGCCGCAAAGCCGGTGCGCATCTCCTGCGTGAGCGGGGTGTCGATGGTCACGGTGTAGGTCTTGGAAACATGGTGCCGGGGGGACAGAATATCGTGGGCAAAGCCGCCGTCATCGGTCAGCAGCACAAAGCCGGTGCTGGTCTTATCCAGCCGCCCGGCCGGAAACAGCTCCCGCCGGGGGTAGGCGTCCCCTACCAGGTCCACCACGGTGGTGTCCCGTTTATCGGTAGAGGCGCTCACCACCCCCTCGGGCTTATTGAGCATGAGGTAGACGAACTTCTGATAGCGCAGCGGCGCGCCGTCCACCGTCACCGTGTCGGTATCCTTCAGCTGGGTGTCCCCTTTTTTGCACACCGCGCCGTTTACCTGCACGCGCCCCTTTGCCAGCATGGTTTTGGCCTCGCTGCGGGTGCACTGGGCAGTCTCGGCCAGATATTTATCCAAACGCATAAGCGGTTCTCCTTTGTTGATGATGCCCTCAGTGTAACATGACAGACAAAATCGTGCAAGGCACAAACGCAAAAAGGAGAAGCCCGTGGGCTTCTCCTTTTTGCAATTGATCTTGTTATCAGACGCTCAGGGAGGCGTGCTGCTCCACATCCTCGGGGTCAGCATCGAAGATGGGCTGCAGAACGTTGGCGATGAACTCCTCCACCTGCTGGGGTGCACGGCCCACAAAGTTCTCCG